>Ga0136643_10008642_pt1 | contig 14912 bp, 6 predicted proteins | sample TergutLab28metaG_FD_96883 | JGI IMG/M metagenome (GOLD analysis project Ga0136643, IMG submission 96883) | Labiotermes labralis P1 segment gut microbial communities from Petit-Saut dam, French Guiana - Lab288 P1 (version 3) (version 3) | ecosystem: Host-associated > Arthropoda: Insects >... | reverse complement strand
TTCTCGATTTTATCACCCGCACAATATTGGGTGAGGAATACAGATCATTTAGCTTCTCGTTATGCAATCTCCTCCATTCCCCCGTTACCTCGTCCCTCCTAGGTCCAAATATTCTCCTCAACACCATGTTCATAATAACACATTTACATAAAAAAATTGTATTGTATAATTAATGTGCCAGCCCAATTTATACAATGGCAGGTCTATAATTGTAGTAGATAAAGTTCTGAGAAAGATATCTCTTCCATCTTCCACAGAAAAAAAAACAATTTAACGTATCTGGCAGACATTTTATTCATTCGCGCCTGATAATGAACCTTAAGGCTATAAAAATGTAGGATTTTATAGAGGCTAATGTGGTTTTGATAATGAATGATACTCTATTCGTGTTGGCCAAAATTGTCTTTGTCATGCGTGGAATGATTACGTAGTAAGAACTGGGTACTAATCCTTTAGAAATTGTAGGTAATCGTAATGGGATAACGTGTAATACTGGAAGACCAAAGAGAAGACGGTAGGATAAAGATGAAGGTAAAATTAAATTTCATCCTATAACAGGCGTTGAAAACCCCTTCTTAAACCTATTATTATTATTATTATTATTATTATTGCTACTTTAAATCACAGATGTGTGGGTGGAATCTTATATTTTATGATGCAATTTTCAGCACTCATCACTGCACCATTTTTACTCGTTTGTTTACTACAATACGATAAACGTTGTGCGATCCTACAGTTGGATTTTATAACGCCATACCTGGTGAATAGGAGATCCATATTTTACAAGATAAAATATATTGACTATCCACCAATTTTTATTGTAACATTTATGTAAAGTTAAAACAACATAGATGAATTTTTGAAAGATTTGGGGGTTCATGGGTAAAAAAAAAATTTGCGAAAAGCGGACGACAAAAGAAACGACTACTCACTTAGTTTTGTGTGGCGTATAAACTGATTTTTATGGTGAACGAGGGCTTAGGACGACATATCTGTTTACATTCCGTATAATTTAAAACAAATGGACAATTTTGCACTCACTTTTTATATCAACCTTTCTGATTACAGCACACTTTCGGAAAGGTGCGTCATTGTATCACTTACGGAAACAGTAAAGCTATTTGTTATTTTGCAACATTATATTTTTTTGCTAATATTTGGAAAAAAAGTCTTTTAATTATAAAAAAATTGTTTACAATATGTAAAAAATTGAAAATTATATGAAAGTATTTAACCTTTTGGCGCCGGAATTATTTTTTTATTTTAGCACACCCTGTATATTAAATGTGAATAACACAGGAATCAAATACGTTAGAATTATAAAAAAAACTGCATTTTGAAGAGAAAAAACGGAGAGTATACACCATGTTTAAAATATTCGGTACCTATATTTGTTGACTGAATATATAAAATGCAAATTTGGAGGTTAGTGGTGCGGTACGTCAACTATAGTTGACGTTAGGCGTCTAAAATTTAAGAGTACAATACTTTACTTTGAAAATGACTTTTTAAAAAAGTAAAGTCCTTGTTACAACCCTTTACCCTATGCAAGTTTTATTCATTTTCCAAACATGTATTACATACAACACGAAGAATGGAATGGAACGGTTTAATGTAGCAGAGAATTCCATGGATAAAACCTGAAGTTACGTGGGCACTCGTGATTTTATACAGTGCACTTGATAATTTGTTGCAGACGTGACTTGATATATGTTGAACTGTAATGCTTTAACTTACCTGCAAAACATCACGCGTATGGTGTATCACTTTTAAATTACACAAGGAAAACATTTTGATATAACCGAGAACACGCGGCATGCAGCCATGTAACATGGCATGGGACAGTAACCAATGGGCAAAACACAGGAAAGAAATGGCCATGTATCAGACCCACGGCTGTAGTGCGTGTACAAAAGATCTATGAACAACACGACATTGGAATAAATCTCTGGCACTTTGAAGAGCACGCGACTGTAATTGTTGTAACATTAATACCACGCAGCTGGTACTGGCTTTCCATATGTATATCCTTTTGTATATCAACAAATAAAATAACTTGAATTTGCGAACAATTATGACAGAAAGTGGCAACAACTTAGAAGAATGAAGTTTGCGTCATTTAAATTATATGTGCTGGACAGAACTCTTGAGTACTTGGCTTGCTGAGATTATTGTTATCTTCCAAAATTTAACGGCACTGCGGAAATTACATTGGATTTACATGTCCTCTAAACTCACCTCGAAACTTACGGTAACAGTTCGTGACTTTGAAATATTATTTTCAATAAATTTCATCATTTGCATCTTTTAAAATTTTACGTACATGTGAGAAACAAAAGAGTATTACTTAAGAGTTAAGGAGCAGAGGAATATCCTGTATGAAATAGGAGAACGGAAGGCTAAATGGATTGGCCACATTTTGCGTAGAAACTGCCTTCTACAACGAGTTGCTGAAGGAAAGATAAAAGGTGGATTGGAGGTGACAGGAAGACGAGGAAGAAGACGTAGGAAACTACTGGATGAGCTTAAGGAAAGGAGAGGATGATCTCATTAGAAGGAGGAAGCTCTAGATCGCACTGTGTGGAGAGCTCGCTTTGGAAGAGGTTTTGGACCTGTCGTAAGACAGACTACTAAATGAATGAATGCATGTTTCCTACACACATTACAGGAAAATAAATAAACAATTTTTTATATAAATAACGTGATAGAGATGGCAGTGACAATAACAGTGTGAAGCAGCAAATTGTTACGGTTCCTAAGTTATTTGTGACAGAGTTTTTCTTTTGAAGTAAAATAAATGTGTAATATATACATATTTCTGTGTGCTGAAGTAAATCTGACACCTTTAACTTGAGAGATGTGCATGTTTGAAAAGCAAATTTTGCAAATTCCCAAGGATGTTGTTTTGTATATTTGGGGATCAAAGACTTTTTTTATTAGTAGACATGCAGAACAGTTTCTGCTTAATTTCTGCTCAATTTCTGCTTAATTTCTGCTCAATTTCTGCTTAATTTCTTCTTAATTTCTGCTCAAATTCTGCTCAATTTCTGCTCAATTTCTGCTCCATTTCTTCTCAATTTCTGCTTAATTTCTGCTTAATTTCCCATCAAATCTTCTGATTCCATAGTTTTTATATTTTTGCGTTTTAAAAAATCTTCACATTTTTAAAGATCTAAACACCCACCCCTTTTTTAAATGGCTTGCCTTTCTCGTCTGATCAGAATAACAAAGAAGTAAGTTTTCCAACGTTAGTGAAAAGGTAGCCCTTCCATTGCTGTTGGTAATTTTGTCATGCGCAACAGTGTCCCCAGGCACATGGTGTAATTATGAACTTTACCATCAGACAGGAAGGAACTGGGCTGTTAGATTTTATGAAATATGAAACAATGTAATTTCAGTTAAAATTTCAACGGAAATTTCCCTCATTGTTTATGCAAACTGCATTGTTACAGTCAATTCAGATTTTATTGCGCATACGCAGAGGGGGTAAACATAATTGGCATTCGCCTTATTGTATGCAGCCGGCTAGTCATTTCCTCGCAAATAGAGCTTGGCTGGAAAATACAATTACGACCACAAAACCTACTGCTTTTAAATTTTACTACTACAAGCAAATTTATTTGTTTATATTGTAATAACTAACATTAACTTTTAAAGCACTTACTTGTTCTTTGCCCCTTATTCTAAAGACATTCTTTCGTGTCACCTCCTGAATTTGGGGGGGGGGGGATAAAACCTGGAGACTTGTTAAACGTTGCCAACCTGCGACGTCCTATAACCTTTCTGACCAATAACAAGGTTCGCTTCGCATCATTAGTCACACAATATTTCATTATATCATAAACTATTACTGTGATTTTGACGAAATCGAACGGAAGTCTGTTACGAACAATAGTAATATTATGTGACATTACTGTGGGCCCGGTAGCTCAGTCGGTATAGCGACTGAGCTACAGGCTGGACGGTCAGGGATCGAATTCCGGTGGGGACGAGATTTTTCGCCCGTCCAGACCGGCCCTGAGGCCCACCCAGCCTCCTGTAAAATGGGTACCGGGTCTTTCCCGGGGGTAAAGTGCGACTGGTGCGTGCTGCTAGTGCCGCAGTCACGTAAGAGTAGAGCTATACCTATACCCACCCTCTGGGCCACACCGGGCCGGTAATGGGATCACTTTACCTTTATATGACATTATTATTTTTATATATACTGACCAAATGCAAAGAGGACTGTACATAGGGTAACGAATAAATTTTCCGTGTAACAGTTTCTGTGGACATGTTTGTGAGGTAACTCTGAATACCACCTTACCCTTTGTAATATCCCAGGAGAGCTAAGACTTCATGTATATCGAGGCGAGAGCCTGATGTCACGCATCTATTTATTACAAACTCAACATTCCATTTATTCCTACGTTTTTTAGTCTGACTGCCCACAAAATGTGCCGGAATATATGGTCTTAAACTGACATGTCGTAATTTAGATACTTTGGTAAATTAAAAAAGGCTTTGGAAATCCACCATGCTTTGTAGGCTAACTATTACTTCGTACTGACCCATGAAATATCTTCCTTGATCTGCCGGATAGACCGCCTCTTTGGACTAGTGGTCAGAGTTCGGGTTCGATCCCCGGCGCTACCAGATTTTCTGAGTAGTAGTGGGTCTGGAACGGGGTCCAATCAGACTCGTGAGCCTCGTGAGGTCAATTGAGGAGCTACTTGAATGCAAAAAGTAGCGGCTCCAGGTCTAGAAAATAGAGATTAACGGCTGTGGGGACCCGTTGCGCTGACCACGTGATACCCCTCTATCCGCAAAAGTTGGCACTAAATTCGCCGACCGGCGGCGGCCGCTCTGTCGGTAGAGTTCGCGTGCGGACTAAGGCCACGGAGTTTAGTTTGAGATCTGCTGGATATGGAAGTTTCCAATTTTTAATAATTCCTTTAGCCGAAGACGCCTGGTAAGTTCACATTGCGTATATGTACAGTTCTGATCATGATTTCGATTACCTGATACACATACCTTCGTGTCAACTAATTGTAATTAACTGACTAACTCTTTAAACTCCATGGAGCATGATACTTCTGGAGAGGGTTATAGCTACAAACCTAGTCAAGAAATTCCCCGCATTTTATGTAACAAAACTATAATTTAACTTGTCCACACGTACTCGCCAACTTTCTCTATCTTGAGCCTGCTCAATCCAGTGCAGTTTCTATGTCCTATTTCTTGAAAATTTATTTCATTTTTATCCTCCCATCTATGCTCACGCCTTCCATGTATCCCCTATCTCTCAGGTTTTCTCACCAGAGCCCTGTCTTCCAGTGAAATGGTCGCTAACAATTGGCCTCTCGAATTAAAACTCGTCTACGCATTTCACTCACCAACAAATGCACTATTTATTAACTTGGCTAAAAGTTTTAAATTTACATTAAAATACACAATAATATCGCTCGTACATGTTTCGGTCTTTAATGACCATCATCAGAGAGCTTTATCTGTACCTAACTAAAGTTATATTTATGTTAAAACACCCGGTAAAATTACGTCGTTATATATATTGGGTGATGTGGCAGCATGTCGTAGAGAATATGTACATAATACTTTATATTCTACCAATAAATATAGTTGTGTTAGACGAGTACACATACTCTACATATGTGATTAAAAAGTTTTTACGTATCTATGGATAAACAGGAAAACATGAGGATAATAATGGGCACTGCGTAGCTTTACGTTTCGAATAAATGTGGTTACTACAGAAAGTTAATTACCATTGTAATGAAAGTGACTGATATTTCGGATATGGCATGTCACCTCGGGTTAAAAGCCCCTACACATCATTCTGAAGAATGGGTAATTTACTGGTTACAATAACCAACCCTTTCTGAGGGGCACACCACGTTAGATAATCCCTCCCCTTTTTCTAACCAAAGAAGGAGCCAGGTCCAGTCCCCAGAATATTGAGGGTTCTGTTGTAACAGAAGGTAGTGTCCAACTATCAGTAAATTCTATAATGATACAACAGACTTAGACGATTGTTTCTCAACCTTTGTGAAACCGCGGCCCGGCAAATCCTTTTTTCATAAGACGAGGGCCCGGTCCCAACAAATGTACTCGTAAATAAATATCTTACCAATTTCTTTTTAAGTTCATACATTAAACTAACATAAATACTAATAATCAATTACGGCATAATCATAAAGAGTATTAGTATAATTGTGTGTACAGTGTGGCATGATGACAAATATAAAATTACATTTAAATTAGTTATCAATCACTGGACTAATGAGGTCCTGTAGCATATTGTAGTTTCCTCAGGCTAACATCACACAATCACGAATATTTTCTCCTCAGAATATTTCCACTATAAAATATTTATTCATGAAAAATGCTTAGCTGACTAAAATGACAAATTCCAGAACCTCTCGCGGTCCGGTATAATGCCAGGGCCCGGTATCGGGCCGCGGCCCGGCGGTTGAGAAACATTGACTTAGAATATTTCAAATTTGTACAATCAAATTTTGTGCAGTTTATGACGTAATATACTGTCTTTATACTGGTGTCAGGGTTATTGCTAAATGCAGGGAATTGTTTTGTGCGTCGTAGATAAACCTTAACATAAAATCAAAGTGTGTAACTTGGTTCTGTTAAGCGATATATATATATATATATATATATATATATATATTTACTGGAGCAGTTACGAGTGTGTATAGGATTAATAAATAAATAAATAAATATATATATATTTTTTTCGAAATTTAAGCTCTTGTTTTGCGTCGAAACTTTGTGTGGGATTTAGAGCATTCTTTAATTTGTGTTAAATTACAAGTTTCTCTAGTGACAGGGCTGACTCGCTAGGGTAACCAATACACAGCCTCCTTGAAACTAACTAAGTTACTAACTAACCAACTAACTAACTGGCCGACAGACCGACGAAACAACTAACCTATTTACATAACTACCTACAAATCAACCAACTAACAAGCTAACTAAAGTATTCCGAATGAAGGCATCACGATGTGCTTGAAAATCAATTAGTATTACACAAACGTACGTCAACACAATCTGTTTATTCTAGAGTAAGGCTACATGTTTCGACTAAATGTTAGTCATCTTTAGCTAATAAGTAATCCACATGTAAACACTATGGGATCCCAAAGTGGACAAAGCATCTGGTAACGAAATTGTAGAGGCCTGAAGATGACCAACATCTAGTCGAAACATGTAGCCTTACTCTAGAATAAACAGATTGTGCTGACGTACGTTTGTGTAATACTGATTAACTAAAGTATGCCATAAAAAATCTAATGTTACTGTTCTCATAGCATGTTGCTTAATTAAACATATACAAACTTCTATGCTAATATTTCCCCGAAAATGTCAGAAAGAAACCGTCTACAAAACGAGTTCTTAAAAATCGGTGAATTTAAAAGCGATACGTGAAGTTGTTTCGTTGAATTCCTACAGTTTTAAGTTAATATGAACAATCGGCTTGAATCACGTGTCACAATCAACAACGGCAGTAGCCTTGAGTAAAAATACAATTCGTACATTATGTCACGATAGGCCAGAATAGCTTAGTCGGTATAGCCACTCTCTACTGGCTGGAAGGACCAGGGATCGATTCCCGATGAGGGTGAGATTTTCCCGCACTTGTCCAGACCGGTCCTGGTGCCCAACTAGCCGCCTATAAAATGGGGTACCGTGTCTATTCCCGGAGGTAAAGCAGCCGGGGCATGGCGTTCAATACGCAACCCCGTCTAGAGCCATTGTTGCAGAAAGAGGAGAGCTATACCTCTACTTCCCAACTGAACCTGCATGCCCTGTCGTAGGGTGACCTTTACCTTTACATTTTGTACATAATGTCAGAAATGGGAATGTAATGGTGCAAACAGCGTATGTCCTTCAGTCCTTCAGATGTTTCAGCACCCAGCATCACACGACAGGTAGCTGGCTCATCAGAGTTACCTCCTTGCTATTAACCCTTTACCTGCTAACGTGGAGGATATGGTGAGCTCCGAATAATACTAACAAGGGGTAGATTGGAATTAACTTGGTGTTTAAAGGGTTAACGGTGAAGGTACGATTCACTCTGGAACAGGCCACGAAGGCCCAGAGGGGGAGTACAGGTATAGCTCTACTCTTTAACCTCAGCGCTAGATGGGATGGGTGGTCAAGGCAATGCCCCAGCCGCTTTACTCCCGGGGAAGAATCGGTACACGTTGTATAGGAGGTTGGGTGGGCCTCAGAGCCGGTCTGGACGGGTGTAGAAAATCTCGCCCCCACCGGGATTCGATCCCTGGACCTTCCAGCCCGTAGCGAGTCGCTAAACCGACTGAGCTATCCCGGCTCCCACCTCCTTGCTATTAGATGCAGTAAACTGCTCAAAGTCGAGCGCGGTACTTGCACCGTTATTACGTTGCAAGACAGTCACTAGGCACTGCTGCTATTTCTCAGGCAATCCGCGTCCAGGATTCGATTTGAGAATAAAAAGAATGAGCTTGCTGATAGCTTCCAGAGAGGAGTGATGATGCGGAGGGAGGTGGGGTGGGGCATGTTGGACGGGTGAGTTACAGATTCCTGAACCCAAGTTTTCCACTCTCCTTCATTCTGGCGTTCTAAATCTTTCCCTTCTTTTCGGAGTCTTATTCCCGGTTTCCCTTTTATCCCCCAACTCCCTTGCAAGCTGAAACTAGTGATAACTTTTCTGCACCAATGACTGCTGTGTCGACTGTGTAATCTTGATGTACCATGGAGCAAATCTTTAGCTGGTTACTTGTAAAGCTTGCATCGGTCTCCGCTGTATTTTGACTGAGACCCACTAATATGCACGGTACACTGCGGTGACAAGACGGTAGGAGGCTGCAAAGTAAAGCCACCGACCTGGTCAAAAGATCAATTGCATTCCTAATGTTGGGCGACCCGAACGACAGAAGCGGTGGAGTGTTGAAAATGGCGTTCTGTGTGACATGACTTTCATGTTAAATGCATGGAATTTAAGGAATCCTTCTTATGTCCTTAAATAAAACTAACGCGTTGATTCATCGTTGTTATAATAATAGCCGTTGTCTTTTCCTCTGTCTATCTGTGTTACATAACGCTATTTTTTTTAAAAGAATTGTATAGCCATGATGTCACAGCCTTCGCTTTCTTGTTTTAAGGAAGATTTCTTTTCTGAGGGACTTGGGGCATATCAATATAAAGGCTGTGACATCACAATGAAGGTTCTTATTGTTTATCTCAGTATTTAACCAACTTAATGCACAAAATTTGTTTCACAATAAGTTTTATTTCATGCCTCTACATGTTTCGAGCACAAGTGCTCATCATCAGGAGGTCAAAATTGCATTATAAAGCCTCCGGTATCATCACACGGGACGGTCACCTATAGGTGTGATGATACCAGAGGCTGTGTAGTGCAATTTTGACCTCCTGATGATGAGCACATGTGCTCGGAACACGTACAGGCATGAAATAAACTTACTGTAAAACAAAAATTTTGTGTATCAAGTTGGTTAATTACTGAGATAAATATACTGAGTTGCACGGTCAGCAAAACGTCAAAAGTTCTTATTGTTGTTACTAATTTCGGTCGATATAATTCTTCGATTTATATCGCTCACCTGTAATTCAGGAATATATTTTATTCTATATTTCCCCGCATTAATTTTGAAAAAATTATTAGGTTGAGAAACTTATAGCAAAATGTAAAAGTATTTGAGAGAATATGTTGAAAACTTTCCATGACCTTGACGAATTTAGTTTGCAATGTTTGCAAGTTGCAATGAGGTATTAAATATTTACCTGAGTTCTGATAATTCTTTAGTCCGACCAGGAAGAAAACAAGCTCAGAAGCATGTCAGGAACTCACGCGATTTCAACAACATCGAGACGCGAGTTGTCATCAAGTTTTTTTCTTCTGCAAGGCAAGACGCCGAAGGAAATTCACGCCATTCTGACAGAACCATTGACTTGTTTCCTTCCTGGTCGGGCTAAGGACTTATCAGCACCCCTATACATAAATAAGTCGCGTGCTCAGACTTGTCATGGAAATAATCGGATTGCGTGAACGCGAACGACTGTGGAGGACAAATTCCTCCTTGGCTTAATAAAAGCACATACGGTTTCAGAGATTAAGCACTTATAGAATACTTTGGTAAGTAATGCTGCCAGCTTCCGCGTCCATCTGCTTGGTTACCAACCGAGTTTTTTAGCTTGTCATTAAAATTTTCACCTTTTGGCAATCCCCCCCCCCAATTCCCATCAACCACACATAGCTGAAACTGTGCTGGACTAAACCGCGTTGAGTAAGGACTTACTGCATTCTGCCCACAGCTTACGTTAATGCATCAGCTACACCTTCCTCTCCTGTCTGGAGGACCAGACCCACTTATTCGACTGCACGTTCAGTATAGGTTACCGATATTTACACATTTATACATTGCACGTCTACATCATAAATTCTCAGTGTTCAAACATAGAATGTGGTAAGGATATTCATCTTCATGAATCAGAACGTAGAATCAAGTTGCATAATGAAAATTATAAATACAGAATAAATAAAAAAATTTTGGTACGTAAATGTAATGACCTTATATAGGGTGTTTGTTTTCAACTTGACGTTTACGCTTTTGCTCGACGCCCTAGTGAGTTTTTAGTAGACTTTAAAAAGGTCAATACAAATGCGATAGTTTTTCTCCCTCCCGTCATCGGCTGTTAAGCCCTCCCCCCCCCCCCGACGCGGTGTGTGGCACACGACGCTGACAGTGCCGCGGGCAAAGCGTAAGGCCAGAAAAAGTAAACACCTTGTATTTTTACTGTGTAGAATCCGTACAAAGTGATGGCGAAAGGGAAGAGATTTTCTTTGGCTGATGAAAGGCATTTAATGTGCAACGGAACGAAGAGATGTAGTGAAATATATAAAGGTAAAGTGATCCCGTTACAGGCCCGGTGTGGCCCAGAGGGTGGGTAGAGGTATAGCTCTACTCTTCCATGACCGCGGCACTAGAAGTGGATGAGCGGTCAGCAGCACGCTCCGGCCGCACTTTACCCCCGGGAAAGACCCGGTACTCATTTTACAGAAGGCTGGGTGGGCCCCAGGGCAGGTCTGGACGGGCGGAAAATCTCGTCCCCACCGGCATTCGGTCCCGGACCGTCCAGTCCGTATTCAGTCGCTATACCGACTGAGCTACCGGACCCACAATGGAGTGTATACCTATTAAATATATGATATTTGTCCTTTAGGAACATCATTTTTAATAAAAATGATTATAGGTAAATAATGATTTGACGATGCTGTCGGTTGTTTGTTTTGTTTTATGGAGTAAAATACATTTCCCATGTTAAACTCCGAACTGTCTGTGTCTGTACAAACATTTCCATTACTTTAAAAGATTGAAAGGACTCAGAACATGAAAAGCGCAGCTTTTGTTGTGACTAATACAAATGCTGCGCGTCACTCAGGGCTTCTAGCGGTTCGATTTTGTACATTACCTCTGGCAGAAATGTCAGAGGTCATGAGGTTTTTGTTGGTCAATGTTCCAGCTCTTGTCCGCTTTACCGTTAGCCACCACCACCTCCCTTCTTCCACCAGCATCTCATATACAAGAAGTTATCCGAAATATTTTACAAGTCAGACGTCCAGAATTTCTCCTCAGCCAATCTCATTGAAAACTGGAATGGATATAATATATATATATATATATATATATGTATGCATACATATATCTGTATATATACATATGTAAAATATATGTATTCATATACATATATACAACTATATCTGTGTATGTATATATACACACATATATATATTTAACACAGTGGGCCGGGTAGCTCAGTCGGTATAACGACTGAGCTACGGGCTGGACGGTTCGGGATCGAATCCCAGCGGGGACGAGATTTTCCGCCCTTCCAGATCGGCCCTGGGGCCCACCCAGCCTCCTGGACACAGGGTACCGTGTCTTTCCCGGGGGTAAAATGCGACCGGGGCGTGATTCTGACCATTCACCCCCTTCTAGTGCCGCGGTCATGGAAGAGTAGAGCTATATCTCTACCCACCCTCTGGGTCACACCGGGCCTGTAACGGGAACACGTTAAGATTTTACCTTTATATTTAACACAAGTTCACGTGGTTCTCTGCCTCTTTTCAATTTTCCATTAATGCTTATGCTTCGGTCATCACTAGACCTTAAAAATAACGTCTACGAATTTAATCTTTTACTCTTTCATTATCTAAAATAATTCGAACCTGGACCTCACGCTTTTCATAGGCGTAATTTACCCTCTTCAATTCTATGCCTACTGTCGAAGAAGTTCTTCTGCAGTAAGAGTAATCTTCTCGTTCTGAAATTTTTAAAAATTCTAGGCACAAACAAATAAAAATTATATATTTTAATGAGCCCTAACAATCCGTAATTTTCTTCGAAATGTCACAAACTTCATTTAGGTTGCTGAGAATTCAGTCTAAATTGGAATATGAAAGCGACGTATTCAGTACAGGTATTTGTAGAGCTTCCTGTAATATCCGTTACTCTGAGACCGCGGATACAGGTCGACGCAATTCTCTTAAATCTTGAACGATTATGAGTCCCGCCCGGTCGTCTGGCTACTTTGCCTACACTATATTTACAATAAACTTCGTTAACCGTTTGGCGCCCAATTTATTTTTTAAAATTTGGCACATCCTGTATATAAAATGTGAATAATACAGGAACCAAATACGTTAGAATTATGAAACAAACTGCATTTTGAAGAGAGAAAAAACGGAGAATATATACCTTGTTTAAAATACTCAGTACCTATATTTGTTGAATAAATATATAGAATTAAACTTTAGAGGTTAGCGGTGCTGTACGACCACTATAGTTGACATTAGGCGTCTAAAGGGTTAATGACCGTTTGGTAATGTTAGTGCGTGGCACTTATGTCTAACACAACTGTTTTATTGGCTATTATAGGAGGTTACAACTACATGTTTCGGCCCTGTCCTTGGGCTATCTTCAGTTTGTATCACGAGACTTAGAGTAAGCTATATTAGCATGCTACCTATTGGTAATAGGGTTCTTCTGGAGAGCTCTCCTTATTGCTGTGGGTTATCATGTTTAGTATATTTTAGGTAGTTTCTCTAACGGGTGTAACTGCCTAACTTATATCACTTATTATACTTATATGTGCAATTATTCTATATTTTGTTAGGCAGTAACACCCGTTAGAGAAATTACCTAAAATACACTAACCATGATAACCCACAGCAATAAGGAGAGCTCTCCAAAAAATCCCTATTACCAATAGGTAGCATGCTAATATAGCTTACTCTAAGTCTCGTGATACAACCTGAAGATGGCCCAAGGATAGGGCCGAAACATGTAGTTGTAACCCCCTATAATAGACAATAAAACAGTTGTGTTAGACGTAAGTGCCACGCACTAACATTACCAAACGTTTGTACAACACATAACGGGGATGACGCACATAAGAATTCCTTAATGACAATACGTTTTAGCTGCTTGACAAAAAAAAAAACAGAGTTCTTGAAGGAAAACAAAACAGTAAACACGGACGGGGAGAAGTCACCAGCTTCGTCATTACCTTCCAAGATACTCCTTTCCGTGACAGCAGTATAGGTAGTTTTACGTGTTACGATATGGCACAGACGCTTGCTTCTGTATTTGCTGCACCTCTGTGTTGGTCTGGAACAATTGGTAATGTTAACTTGAATTTAATCAGTGTGAGCAGTTGTTACTAACGACCTGCTTTTATATCCAGTTTACTTGCAAGAGACGTGCATCCACACAGATTTTCATTATTGATCTGCAACCACGCTCGTCGGTGTCACGGCCACAGAATGATGACGGGGAAACAGCCTCGGAAGACACAGGCTTCTGTAAAGCCAAATCTCTTCCGAGTAAAACAGGCAGACACTGGCAGGCACATTTTAAACCTTTAAAAACCGAGTTAACCTTTTGCCGCCTAATGTAAACTCTAGTGGTCGTACCGCACATCTAACCTCTAAAGTTGCATTTTATATATTTATTTCAACAAGTATAGGTATTGAATATTTTAAACATGGTATATACTCTCCGTTTTTCTTCTCTTCAAAATGCAGTTGTTTCATAATTCTAACGTATTTGGTTCCTGTATTATTCACATTTTATATACAGGGTGTGCTAAAATTTAAAAAAATAATTCCGGCGCCAAAAAGTTAAGTGCTTTATCCCATTTTCTGGCATTATTATGAACTCACCCTATTCTCCACGTTGGCAGGGTGAGAGTTAAACGCGATATAAAAAACTTGCGAATTACGACTGTTTGCTTTGTCACGTCTGTCCGTCCGCATGGAACACCTCCGCTCCTATTTGACGAAATTTTATGAAATCTTGTATTTGAGGATTTGTTTTTTGAAAAATCTTTTGGGGAAATTTAAATTGATTGAAATCTGACAAAAATAACTGTCATTTTACATGAAGATTTGCATACATTTGTGATCACATCTTGCTCAGTTCTCCGTAGAGTGACGGCCATGTCAGACAAACGTTTTGTGCCCAGTAACTCTTCCTGTAAATCGTTCCGTTTATGAGATAATGTGAAAAAATAGGGTAGAATCGGATATACCGAAGATATTATAATTCACAAGCGCTTACCAAGCTGGATACTTAGCGGTATAGACACATACTCAAAATATGTGTTTATTACTATTCCACGGCAACACTGGTTACGCGAACGCGTCTCAGTGTAACGTCTGTGCTTACATTGTCTGTCTCGTTAATTTGTATGTAGATGTACAGAACGAGTATCTAGGAAGTGTGTCATCCCCGTTGTGTGTGTGAAACTAGGAAAAGGTATGTAGTCAAACACAACTTAATCACTGAGGTGTATTTAATGACTGTGATGGAAACAACTACATGTTTCGGCCT
>Ga0136643_10008641_pt1 | contig 14914 bp, 7 predicted proteins | sample TergutLab28metaG_FD_96883 | JGI IMG/M metagenome (GOLD analysis project Ga0136643, IMG submission 96883) | Labiotermes labralis P1 segment gut microbial communities from Petit-Saut dam, French Guiana - Lab288 P1 (version 3) (version 3) | ecosystem: Host-associated > Arthropoda: Insects >... | reverse complement strand
TGGGTGAGGAGAGGGGGGTGTATAGGGTCTTGGTGGGGAAGCCGGAGGGAAAGAGACCACTGGGGAGGCCTAGGCGTAGATGGGTGGATAATATTAGGATGGATCTCCAGGAAGTAGGATGTGGGTATATGGACTGGATTGGGCGGGCCCAGGATACAGATAGGTGGTGGACGCTTGTGAGTGCGGTAATGAACCTTTGGATTCCGTGAAATGCGGGGAATTTCTTGACTAGCTGCAAACCAGTTAGCTTCTCAAGAAGGACTCTGCACCATGGAGTAAGTAAGTAAGTACTAACTTCAAGTTCCATAAAGTTTCCCAAGTCTTCAACATGATCAATATGCACTCTAGTCTGCCCAACCATGAACAGCTGCCGATTCTTCTTCACACGGCCCTTGACGCCTAGTGCATGGCTCAGTACTGATGCAATCTGAGAACCATCTGGTAAAGCGCATTTCTCATATTTACAAATCTTTGGGCCATCACAATCAGGTCGATCATAAAATATAAGCTCTGCAGTTCTGTCCTGGAAAGCATATAAAACATAAAATCACTTCCCTAGGGACATTATTTTATCCGAGAAATATTGTTGTGCCACTTCCCATTGTCTCACTCATCATATAAAAGCAAGCCCCCTCACTGACTTGGCCACTTGTGCATTTTTGGAGAGGTTGTGAACTCTGTAAACATATCAGCCACAATAGGAATCCCGCTGGAGCATCGCATGTTTTTGAACATATGCTCAATAAAGTTTCTAAATAAACTGCTGTCATAAATTAAGATGAAAGTTTCCTGATGTGCCTTTTCAAAACATGACAAAAATTTGCAAACACGTGATACGGTTTCAAGCACTGGCTTCCACACTAGACAGTAAATCATACAGCCAAGAATTTATTAATATTGTCTGTGGAGAATACCTCTACATTAGGATATTTGACCTATAGGTCTGAAGAGACGAATACATCTCCGTAATGACAAGACAAGATTCTGTTACTCCAGTGCTAAGAATAACGGTGAAAATTATGTGTGACTAGGGATGTACATCCAAACATTGATTCTAAACCATTCTAGTATTCTAGACTTTAGAAAAGGACAAGATTTTTATCTGTGCACAGCAAGTATGTACCCACACATGAAGGTCAGTACAAAAGTAATAACTACTACCTTCTTGTCTCAGAAACCATAATTACAGTTATGATGAAATTTACATATATCATGGGTATGTCTGTAACAAAGTTGTAATTATTTTTCCACAAAGACTCCTTTTCCACCTTTGCATGAGAAATTGTATGCTAGTCGCATAAAACTCTTTGCTGCAGTGTGTGAGTTCTTCATTCACATATTGTTCCAACTCATTGTTGTCTGCAAAACAGGGTCCTCAAAGCGCATCCTTCGGGTGCCAAAAGTGGAAGTCAGAGGGTGCTAAATTGGGACTGTAAGAAAGATGAGTGAGAACAAATTCATGGCACAGACTTCTGCAGATCACGTCATGGCTAGTGTCTTCTGGGACAATGAAGGGATCTTGTTAATGGAGTCACTGAAGAGAGGAGCCACAATCAATTCAGAGACATGTGTACAGAAATTAAAGATGTTAAAACAACTAATTCGAAAGGTTCAAACAGGAAGACGAATCAAGTCATCGTCCTCCATACAACCCTGATTTAGCACACTTTGAAACTCATGTTTTTAGCCCCTTGAAGGAAGCACTCTGAAGATGCTGCTCTTGTGAATGGCAATCAGCTGAAACACAATGTGCGTAAAGAGCTCCAACACTTCAGCAAAGGGTTTTACATGACCAGTATACAGCATCATGCAAAGGTGAAAGAAGTGAGTTGAAAACATGGACATAAAAAAAAATCTCAACTTTGTAAAGGATGTACCCATAGATGTAAATTTAATTATAAATATAATTATAGTTTCTGAGAGGGGGGGGGGATAGAGAGAGGCTGCATCACTTTTGTATCATCCCTCAAATCTTTAGGAATCAAACCATTTGAAAATTATGTCAGGGGATGGGGGGGGAGGGGGAAGAGGCCCTAATTAACACCTAACCAAAAAGTAATACACAAAATGAACATATAATTCATGCTTGAAGATGCTCATATTTGTTCACATCCTCAATCAGCTACCTGAGGTTCATCCTCTGTCACTACACTTTGAATGTCATGACAAACAGCACAGATGGGATGCAGATGCAGCTCTCTAAGTTCCTACTATCAGCACTAAATGCTGAGCAATCAGTTACCCACCTAGGTCAATTTACATATAGGAAACAGGTTCACAGCAAGCACCGGACAAGATGCTGAATGTTTCCAAGAGTTGTTCCAGACCTGAAGGTTTAAAAAAATCATCACCTATTCTGCCCAGCCTGTCGCCCATCACTTTATTAACTCAAACACTGCAATTATAACTGAGCAATTAAACACTTAATTTTTAACTTTTTTACTTGCAGACTTAGGTGAGATTGAATGTCTTGCTACTGTGACCTCAAATGTGCCAATGGTATCTGCCTTTGATAATGAAGAGTATGTGTGATCTCAGAGTTGGGTTATGTAGAAATGTAACCACATATCTACAAGTATATTACTCAGTATGTATCAGTGATCTTGACATTCACTGCTGGATGCTCAAACAAGGTCAATGCTGCCTTAACTGGAAACATTCAGCCACGCATATCATGTATTTCTGTAAGCAGACATGGGTTCTTGACCAACACTTGCAGGTCTGGTCGTAATGCTCTGTTATCTACCGTTAAAATTGCCTACAATCATGTGCCACAGCCAAGTTAGATGATTTTTGCAAACTATTACACCAATAAAACTGTATTTCTCTGTTTTTTCAAAGGTGATGCATTCATGGAGGCAAAGTTTTGGGACACACAGTTCAGTAATGAATCTACATACTTCCCTTCATGGATCAGAAACTAAGAAACACTGCAGCTTATAAAGTACACGTGGTACACAGCTACCTACAAGCCGGACATGACAGATTTATCAAGTAGTACCAGAAAACACATTTATTTCTTTATACTATTACAGTTTGAATGGTATAGCAGCCCATTACTAGACAGTCTACATCATCTGCCACTGAAACTTTTACATGAAGCATGCTCTTTATAAGAAAATAAACATCACAGTGTACTGGTTAATAAAAGGCTCACAAATTAATCTGCAGCTTGAAAACTTGCTACTATAACTGAGACTTTTTGTGACTCTCGTCCTTCCTCCGATATTGGTCCTGTTATGTTCAGGTGTGTTCACCCAACATGAAGTAGCCCAATCTAAATCAAAACAATAAGAACCTTTTTAAGATCAAAACCAGCACCAAGTGTGGCGTCGAACCCGTACCATAATTTGTTCTATAATGACTGAGCTCTACAACATGAACAGAAATGAAACATTTTAGAACAAGTTCGTTGAAGAGCCAATAAAGCCTCAAACATATTTTAGTGAAATACCCTTGTACACATTTTCGCTAGCGCATACTTTCGTCATTGCCGATGATAATGGCAGCACCGGTATACAACAGTACGTAACGTCATACCCAACAGAAAATAACCTCCAATTTAAAATCACATTTTTTATCTCACCATAGCAAACAAAAAGTCAGAAGGCAGTTTATCCAACGCGACATTTTCAAACTTCTGTCTTGAACAAAAGTTTACCGTACTTGAAAAATTAAAAAATTTAATTATGTCGATACGAAACTAACCTGAAACGTCCTTAGCTTTAAACGTCCCTGAGGTACCGTAAAGAACACGTCATCTTGTTCTATCCATATCCCTCCAGAGTTGCTCAATTTTTTGGCTTTGCTCACAATGTCATCTAAATTCCTAACTTTGGCCTTAATTTCCACATTTCGTAACATGTCAACCACTCTACCAAATCGTCTGTCAACCTCGACGCGGATTACCGAATCTCATTCGCACCTTTCCCGCCATAGTCCAATCACGGAGCGTCAAAAAAAGTACAGGTAGCTTCTTATCCGTGAGTCCACGGGCTGACGAACCACAGATGGGCTTGCACAGAACGAAGTGGTTTAGTGACAACTTGGCAACGGTTTTTAGGTAGATAGCCACGTCTGCGAGAGTTCGTAGTTGTAGTATTACGCGGACATTTGTGCAATCTGCCCATGTAAATAAAGATTAAAGGTGAAATTAAACCATTATGAGTTACGCGTTAATAGACCTGTTTCGGCGTACGTGAAGTGCATTCAGTATCCTCTCCTACCCAAACCCAATCTTCACGAGCACTTCCTAATGGTACGCTAGTAATCCGCCCTAGGGAATTAAATATTACTTTCGAACCTCTACAAAAAGAAAACAGGTGTCATTTTAAAATACAGTTAAAATTTATACCTACTTTTGCTCAGTTGCCTTTGGGCCTAGATCCTCTGTCTCAATCAATATCTATACTTCGTTTTGTAAAAATTTGTCTGTAGAAAAGGCACCATACTAGTCTGTTCACCCCTGTATTCAGCACACACAGTACCTACAAACCCACTTCAAGTATTTTTGAAAACCATTAACTTCATAATGAAGCAGTAAAATATACTTCTTCACTATCTACCTCTAGAATGAATGTTTTGACACTTGGAGGAATGTTGGAAATACATCACACATAATTTACTTTTCAAAAACATGTTGAAGATACAACATATTTTTCTAAGATTTTAACAGGAGTCAAGTTACCAAGAAATGACATGCTTGTATGGCATGCTCTCAGGGAGTGCTGTTGTCACAAAATTTATGTTGACACATATGTTTAGTGATATATCACTCCTGACCTTTGCTCTGTTGATGAAAGACTGAAGTAAATTAGATAAACAACATGTACAATTAATCATTCAATACTGCAGTCAAACATTAATACAACAGTGGAAGCATTACTTTCAAGGTAATTTGAATAAAACTCATAAAGAGTGAATGTTTATCTCAAGAACAGAATGCTTTATTAGTGTTGTGCATTGTTTCTATGCAATTGTCTGAACAAATTCTGATATATGCAAGTTTTATACTAATCACATGTGTCTCCTAAAATATGAATTTCCTTTATGGAAACCTTAAGAAAGGGGAGTGCAGTCTTGTTATGTGGAAAATAAACATTACCCAATACATTAGTTTTACATATTTTCAGAGCAATGTTACTGTGTCTGTTTCTTTATGGTTTTAAACAAATTAAAATCTAACATCATGCAATGCACCAAGCATGCAGTGCTTTCACAAAATTTGCAAGTAAGATGCACGAGAGAAATAGTACATATGCTATGAAAACTTAAGTAATTATCTGCACAGTACCTAATCATAATGTTACATTAACACTTTTTGTTACAATATGTACAACCTTTTCAATGTCATTTATCAGAACGGTATATCATATTTAACATTGTCTCATACTGGTTGGTTAGAAAAATAAGATGAAATGGCCCTCACTATCTGCTGAGGAAACAATATTTGCACAAGCTAAAGACATGTGTACACTGGGTCATGTGAACAGTAGTACCTCAATAGTAACATAAATGAAACACAACACTTAGGAGTAGAGAAAGGTGTATGACATTTAGATGCTGTATGAGGGTTACAAACCAATGGTCCTTACAATATCGAGGATCAGTAACAATGAAAGCACGGCACAATCATACTGCAGAGTTAGCAATATCATCCATATAACAGAGGGGAAAGAGACAGAGAGAGAAAGAAAGAAAGAAGCTGATTATAATATATGTTGGGTCACATTCCTACACAAGCAAAGAGAAATATGAAGTTCTTTTAGTACTGATGTAAGAGAAACAGAAGCTGTACAAATAAACAAAGCTATTTTTTACATTTCAGTGAATACAGTTACAATCTCAAAATGGATTGTGTACTTCGAGTGGAAGAAGTAAATGCAATGGCGAATGAACAGTTTGTCTCGGTATTTAATAACATTGTGGAAAGTTATCCTCAAGCCGCCACTGCTATTTGTAATCAACGTCCATTTGCCAGCGCAAACCATCTTGCTGATGCTGCCAGCAATTACCTTGAACTGCTGCCAATTCATGGTAATAATATCATTTGGGATTTAAAAGGTTCAAGTCTTCCCAAATGTTACGCTGTGCCATGCAACCAATACACAGTTACTTATATTTTGAGGGAGTGAAATGCCTCCAACTTCCACATAAAGTGCTTGAATACAAATCTCCTTGTGGACTGCTGAATCTTGAAGTTACAGACCTTACATTCCTCCAAAATGTTGGTAACTATATTTAGTAGTCAAAGTGGTATAATGTCACAGAAGACTTGAATCTTCAACAACAGTGTTGTAAGAACCTCAAATCTTGCACAGGTTTTAAAATTTCATATTTATCATATACCAATAGTGCTGCAACATAACAAAAAAACTGAAACTATTTATGCACAAACACAAAGTAACATCCCAGAAGACTTGAATCTTCAGTAACTTCAATGTGAAAACCTCATATCTTGCAGTGCTGTACCAGCTCCACAGTATTGTTCTCAGAGCAGCTGATAATTATTCAACAAGATAAGCCAATACCTGCTTTTATGGAAATCACTCATTCATCCCTACAGTCAGGAACATCTAGCATTGGCCCATATCTTGGGAGTTATAACTAGTTCACATGTTCTCAGTCTTATTTGTCCATTGTAACGTGGTGTTTATGTCACATTCAGACCAATTCTGTGGTATTACAATGCTGAATAGTTACTGAGGTTTCTTGTCCTTTGAAGAAAAGGTGCTCAGGGCATAATGCTGAGAACTGACCATTGAATGCTGAGGTTAAGAATTTGTAGATCTTTACCTCCACTTCTTCAATTCATGGTGCTTACACAAGAGGGGACTCTACCTCCCATCTGTGCCAAGAAAACCACAAATATTCAGACAGCAAAAATAAAATTATTTTATACCATACAAAATACTCCCAGGCTGCAAATAAAGTGAACCAGCAACTAGACCTTCAAGCACTGCAGTTGTATCATACACCTGGGAAAAGTTCCAAAACTGATTATGTTTTATTGCTATTGATATTTATTTACTGGTTATGCAAAACTGAATGTTTATGTTTACGTTAAACATGAAAACTGGAAAGTATAGGGAAGGAAGATTTCATGCTTGCTTTGTGTTGTGGCATGACAAAGGAAAATCACAAAACCCTCAATAGTGATAATAGCCAGCCAGCTCGTAAACTTTTAAACTTGGGGGAATCCTAAGTATGAAACAGGAGTGCCAACCATGCTATTTCGTTGCTACTGTGAATGAAATGTACATAAGCAATGATTTCTGCAGGTAAAGAGGAGGTGTTGAGACGTCATCCAGACTTGGCTGGCCACTTGGCTGATGAAGGCAAACTAACAAAAGATTCATTAATAGAACAACAAAGGGCAGGGTTACACAAACTGACACCAGAGGAAAAGGCCCAAATAAATCAGCTCAATGCCAGGTAAGTTACAGGAACACAAAAATGTTTTTAAGAAAAAAAAAAAAAAAATTGTGAAATTAGTAATTAGTCATATAATTGTTATATTGTAATACTAAAAGAGAGGCAATTTCATGGAAAGGCCAGGACTGACCACATTCAGCTCATGAAATACCTCCATCGTCATAAACCCACCATTCCCATCAGCCTGAAACATGACAGGAAGTTTTGGACCCAGCTCTCCCTCTGCCCCACAGTAAAACTTATTTGTTAATGCATTCTGAATGCTCCTACAAATTACATTCTATATTAATATATATATATATATAATTAAAATAATATATTAATGCTGATTCCAATTTAACAAGACATACAATGGCTTGGTTTATATATATTTCACAGGAGAGATGAAAATAAAATTTCTGCAGTAAGAGTTAATTTTAGTCAGAAAGTACAATAAAACATAGTACTACTTTAAGACAATGGAAAATAATTAAGTGAGAATGTTACATTCAATATTTATAATCCTTTAAATGTGTATCTTGCAGTTACAGAAAGAAGTTTGGTTTCCCATTTGTAATATGTGCTCCAGCAAGTACGGTGAAATCTATCTTACAAGAGCTTCGGACCAGACTGCACAATTCTCAGGAAAAAGAACTTGAAATTGGCATAAACGAAGTGAAAAAGATTTGCCACTTGCGTGTAAAAAACCTGATACTGAGTTAACAGTGACTCTTCAAGGAGTTAAGACTGCTCGAAAAGGTCATGAGTGAATCTCAGTTTTGGGCATAATTCAAATATGATTCTCTAGCAACTGTTTTACTTCTTTTACATACAGATTCAAAAACTACATGAAGGTAAATGCTCAGATATGAATGAAAGAGAAAATTTTCCGAGATCATTTGCTGAATTCTGCCTGAATGAAAGTTACAATAGTCTAATCTGGCCACACTGTAAGTGAATTAAGGTCACGAGATCTGTTCACTTGGACAAAGGTGACTGCCTTGCATACCTAGAGCCATATCCATGGAATGGGACAAAGCAGGGAGCAGTAAAACTTGATACTGAGGTCATCTTCACACATCATCTCTGAATATTTCCCACTCTATAACTCTTCAAGCATGGAGGTAAAAGTGTGACTGCCATTAAGCCACACACCGAACACTGGCACTGAAGCCCAAATTAGGCAACTGCCTTAACTGTGACTACCACTACTACTAGCTAAAAATTAAAGACTACTGAAACCTGTCATCATTCTAGCAAATTACACTTTGTAATGCCCATTTAACATATACAAGATTCAGTTTTTGTACCACAAGTTACTGTTCAATATTCATTCAAGAAAGAGCCATTTCCTATATTCAAACAACACAAGAGAAGCCTTATGATTGGTCAAAATGTTCACATTTTGTAATTTCTTACACCAACCTGTTTTGAGGGAATGTATTAAAATCATATCTAGAAGAGTCAACAACTGGATACAGCCACACACCTCTCTATACACTGATTGCAGTTATCACCAATTGGCACCAACTGTTTTTAGCCCACATGGCAGCACAGGTCCTGCCAGGCAGCTGTTACCCTGTTATTCCAAGTCTGGGAGTACAGAATTCCAGCTCAGAAAAGTTCCCACTTCAGTATGTTCCTTTTTCTTTGAGAAAAAGCAGAGACCAAGTCACAACTGGAGACACTTCCCACCACAACTAACAGCTTCACAGACTTTGTTGTTCTGCTAGTAATATAGAGTGATTCAGGAGGAATGGTGACTATATTGGGAGGTGACAGTATTGGTCATTGTGAGAAAAAAGTATTCATATGAAAATGGGCTTATTCTGAATGGTTTCTGAGATACTGTTGGAATCTCCCAACTGAAGGTCCCTTAGATTTTGGTTTATAACAGATGAAGAGCAAAGTTTACACAAGGTGGATACATGAGACGAATTGCATGCATTTTGGATGCTGCTGCATGCACAAAAGAAAGTGAAAATCAACTCAGAAAATGTGTGATATTCGCACACAAGATGTAGTGTCGATTGAGGTTCATGGTGGGATTTTCAACATTTTTTGTGAACTGTAACAAATCTGTCATTTGAACATAATATCTACACAATACATGCCCCTTGATCATAGGGGACAGGATGAATTTCCTTCCCCTGACTCAGCCTATTCCCACCAAAAATCTGGGATGGGTGAAGGTTTCCCTCCAGATAGATGCTGAGATGTGCGAGTACCTCAACAACAGCAACAAAGTACTAATGTAAAAGTAAAGTAAAAAACATATTTAACATGCGAAATAACATTATATGTAGCACAAACTGTAAATACAGAACAGCTGCAACACTATATACCCTAGAAACATGCTTTGTTTCAGGTGCATAATTGTCAATACCCTGCATGAAGTTACACAAATAGAACAACAACAACAACAACAATCACCCCTACCACTCACCAGTTGGGTACTTCTAATCCCCGTGCCAATAAAAAATTACAGGACAGACTCAAACTTACAACAGCTTCTGAGGAACCTGACATGATTAAAAAATATGTGGCTACCAGTGTTTGCAATTCTTAGGCCTTGCTGTGAAACTTCCACAAAACATGGGAAACTACATTTTGCAGATGAAATACTTAAGATATTCAGTGGAAATTAAAGGTGTTCCAGTCGTTTGCTGTGTTGACAAGGTGAAGAGTAGCCGCAGTATATATATATATATATATATATATATGTGTGTGTGTGTGTGTGTGTGTGTATGCGTGCATTTTTTATAATAAAACATATGTATGAATAATGCAATAAAATATACCACAGTACAGATCACATATTCAGGTAGCCAAAGTACTATCACAATACAAATACAGCTGCTAAGCCATGCAATGTACCAGTTAAAGGATGACAAAAAGAAATAAAAGGCCCCAACTTTGAATTATAATTAATTTTATTACTGAATTGAAACACATGACATAAAAATACAATCATACATTTAGAGCAAACCCAGGTGCCTCTCAACAATGGCATGAGGCTGCATCAACTGTTCACGGAATTCTGCTGTATTCAGGATATCCTCAAACCCAATCTCTTCATCATGACCTGTCAGTACATCATTCATAAGTCCCGAGCTAGGCAAGAATGGTAATCGCCCTACTTTCTTTGCTGCCTCAAGTTCCATTTTTAGTCTCAATGGAGCATGAAGACCCTGGGCATTTCGCAGCATTGCCATGTTCATCTGTTCTCTGTTTTCTGCATACTGTAAAAGAGTTTAGTATTTAGTAATATATTTAAAAGTACATTAAAAATGTGTGATGTTCAATGAGAATATTAGAAAACTTCTGTTATAATTATCAGTGTAGCCTTCTATTCAAGGAACACATGAATAAATAATGTAAGAACGGTAAATTTCACAAACAGCATGCCCTACAATACTGCAGAATATACACAAAAACATGATTATCTTCTGGCATAAAAAAGTATGCAGAGTAGTATGTGGGTACCAATGTTCTGTCTTCAGGGTAGTCTGTGATGATGTGTGCACCCCCCCCCCCCCCAAAGTCCCTAGAGGCAACAGTTCCACCATAGTGTTGATACCTGTATACCAGCCCACATGGCATCACATCACACAAGAAAGAAATCATCAGTAGGATTGTGAGAACAGCAAATCTCACTAAGAAGAAACACGACGGAAGCTAAAAAAAACCAACAGGACAGAACAAGTGAAATATTACAAAGGAAGACAATTAAAGACTTCTAAAGAAGGAAAAATCGTTTGCTTATTAATAACATAAGGGGCCAACTAGGTTTAAATCATGATGAAAACTGTCAAAAAGTGTAATCAGTATAATCCCTATTAGAAATATGTGTGAATTTGAAAGACTGATTTCATGTGCCAGAAAAATGCAAACAACAGAAGAAAAAGTGTTATCACATAAGCACTACACACTTTCACCACAACTGACACAATCTTCACTGCACAAAGCTGTTATGAAGTTCAACAATGTAACACATTTTTATATCAATTTAAAGGTGTCATTCTTATGGAAGACAAACAGCACGTGAATAGAAAGTATTCATAATAATGATTTATTACAACATTCCTATCACAAACTGCAGACTATATTTAAGGAATGTGACAACTGTTTGGTTGAGGTGAAGAAAAGCACAGATCAGGCAGAAGTGGGAGCTATACAGGATACCAGAAATGAGTGATGACACAACCAGGAGCACAGCTAGAGTGGGGCAGAAGTTCAGGCCACCCTGAGCAGCACAGTCCAAGGAGCAGAAAAATGCTTTATTTTCTGTACTCAACAAGTTTTAAATTATTGAGACTAAATGAAATTCAATAAATAATGGTGATTGTTTTAAAGTTCATAATTGCTATTTTGGGACAGCCACTGTAATTACTTGTCCCACAGACACCTACATATGTCACTGGATATGACCTATTTCACAATTATGCAGCTATAATGGATCATGGAAGGTGCTCCACCTTAAATAAAAATCACATCAAATATGTGTCACTCTTACAAACTTTAAAAAAGTAGGTGTGTCACAGCAACAAATATTTCTGTTTAGTTTGTAATTATACATGGCACAATGCAGCGAGGTACAGTACTTGCATCTTAACTGAATGCTACGAAGTGTGTCATCCCCGTTGTGTGTGTGAAACTTGGAAAATTGTATGTAGTCAAACACAACTGTGTCACAAGAGGTGTATTTAATGACTATATAATTTGTTTTTGCTAATAAGGCCCATATGTAGACATCTCTACACCATGTGCGCGTGCATGCTTATGGTAAGATCTTAAGTTCCCTTACGACAACCTGAAGATGGCCAGTACAGGCCAAAACATGTAGTTGTCCATTATATAGTCATTAAATACACCTCATGTAACACAGTTGTGTATGACTACATACAATTTTCCAACATTAACTGAATGCGTTTTGTCATTATTATTTACACGGACATTTCTACACATATGCAGAACTTAAGTATGCAGTCATACAATACAAATGATTTACCTTCATTTCAGATATATGCAGAGGATGGGTAGGTTCCAACTTTGACTTTGTTGCCTGAAGCCTGAAACAAAGCCAATTACAGAACACTGCAGAAATAACAATTAAGAAATGTATGCCATAGTGACAATTCTGGCATCTTCATAAGGCTTACAGAAAGAGCAAAAGACATACAAAATGTGTGCCTTTCACATCCTCTATTACCTATGTTACAAACATTTTTTGCTTTGCTGAAAATTTATGAAGATGCACAAAAATAACACTGGAGATGTGTGCAGAAACACATGCAGATCTTCATGTAAAGTGTAGGTTATTGATGTCCAACTCTAACCAAAACTTGAACATGTCAAAAACATACAGATGGCAAATTTAGCGTATGTAAATAATTACAATGGTATGGACATGTTCAGAGAATGGAAGAGGGGAGACTGCCAAAAAAAGTTATGAAATGGAGCCCACCAGGAAGAAGAAAACAAGGAAGACCTTAAGCTACATGGGCGGAAGGGATTAGAGGACTGTTCGGGGAAAAGGGATTAATAGAAGAAGACTGGAATGACAGAGACAAATGGAGGAAGAAGATAAGATAATTGTTAAAAGGGCACAGGAAAATGTAGAAATGCCGAACAACCTGCTAAATAAAAATAAATAATTACAACATTCCTGTTAATAATGAAGTACAATCTTCACACTTAAAACAGCCAATAAATGTAAATTTGCACTCTCATATATATAGTTCAGCTTGGTTATAATAACATTGGTCAATGTGAACCTCAGCTATAACGTCATACGTTCAGTGGCACCGACTAATTTTCCACAAAGTACGTGTTTTTCTGCTTTGTTTAATATGACATCATTAGAGCATCTACCTCAGATACAGGAACATTGCCAGTCACTGGCTCCGATATAATTTTCCAAGAAGTAGGCTTTTCTGAGAATTCAACCATCACCCTTGAAAAGGCAAGCCATCTAACTCTTTCATGTAGCTATACAAATTCCAGGCCTGGAAATGATGACAGTAATGGTTATTCACTTTATGCATAAAGTTTCCCTCTACTTTTCTACTCCTGCAGTTAACAGGAGACTGGTAGAGTGATAACAGGCCTACATTCACCAACAAAAGGCTATGAGCATCGAAGAAAAAGTTAAAGTGATTAAAAAACAGGGGGGTGGGGGAAAGGGGAGGAAGGGAAAAAATAAAAGAAAAAGAAACTGACGTCGGTATTTTGGTATCATAAACTCTACGATCCAAACAATTTGGATAAATGGAATCAAAATTATATATATTTAATATACAGTCTCGCACAACCTTAAAAATTGTGTTGTGCAAGTTGTACATTAAAAATATACAATTTGACTAAAGCGCAATGGGTATGTGTTACTTAAAGAACCACAATTATTAGTGCATTTGAATAGAATGGATAGAGAATAATGTGATCTCGAAAGCCTGAAAGAAGTGAAGTCCGCGAGGCGCCGCTTAAGAGGTTGAGCAAGAGAGAAGTGCAATGTAACCATGACCAGTCTACCTCTCACAATAACTTTTGCTCTTCCTAAATTTTGATTTAAGTTACTGCACTCATTAGTGTAAACCTGCAAGGAAATTTACAAGAATAAAAGAGTAATTTCTGAATTTTAATTGTAATTTAAATTTGAAATAGATCATAGCATTAAAATTAAGTCATATGCCCACAGGCCTGTACTTCGCCTTAAAATAATTTTCCTCGACTTTTAGCATACACCTCACTTAGAGCGACACTTGTTTATAACGACACAATTTATTCAGTCAATTCAATGACATTATAACCAAGTTCGACCACACACACACACACACGCACACATACTTTTATTTATTTATTTAAATACATACATCTGACCACTTCCTACTCTGGAATTCACTCTTACAGCCTCAGTCAGATGAAGTGTTTCAACCCCAAACTTGAGAAAGATAAATGCAAAAGTACTTCACAATACCCTCTTAATTTTCTGTTGTGAAACAATATATAAAAGATCAGCAAGTAATACAGCAAATTTAGAATTAAATTGTTTACATGTAACATCCTTTTGTGTATCAATTATATGAATAAACCAATCAGTATCAGTCTCACCACAACTATCTAATTGAGCAACAAGTTCTGACCAAAATTAGGCCATCTTCAGGCTCTCAAACGCCTTTGTAAAAACACAATGATGTTTAGGTGCTTGAAGATGGTGTGATTTAGATCAAAACATTTTGCTCAATTTGAAGAATAAGCTCTACTGTCTAATAAAGATGGCTGTGTCAAGGCTGATGTTGACTTGTTTAGTCATATCTCAAAATTAGTCTTACTGCTGTTGCATGCCAGTTAATATGAACAATGATAATATCAAAAAATGCAAACAATTAGGGCAGAATATAGTCAAATTTTTTTTTTGGGGGGGGGGGGGGTGTGGGTTTTTGTGTTAAAAATCTTTAACCTATGTTGTTTTGTGCAACATTGTTTAATTATTAAAAAATGT
>Ga0136643_10008636_pt1 | contig 14918 bp, 9 predicted proteins | sample TergutLab28metaG_FD_96883 | JGI IMG/M metagenome (GOLD analysis project Ga0136643, IMG submission 96883) | Labiotermes labralis P1 segment gut microbial communities from Petit-Saut dam, French Guiana - Lab288 P1 (version 3) (version 3) | ecosystem: Host-associated > Arthropoda: Insects >... | reverse complement strand
GATTTTCCTCTCAAAGACTAGCAGTTTCTGAATTATATTTTCTTTCAGCACCCATGTTTCTGATGCATAGGTCACTATTGGTCTTATTACTGTTCTATATAATTTTAATTTCGAACTTTTAGTGACTAATCTGCTTTTGAAGAACTATAAATTTGCATAGTATGCCTTTATACCTAGAGCTATTCTCTCCTTAACCTCTTCTTCAATAGAATTTGTGTCATTTATGATGGACCCTAACTATTTATATTGTTTAACCTGCTCTATATATGAGCTTTTAATATTTAAGTTTCCCTGTCTTGATGTCTTTTTTGGTGTACTTTAGATACTTTGTTTTCTTCTCGTTTATTGTTAGTCCGAGGAAGATCACATTACCATGGAAAAATTAAAAAAAAATTAAAAAACAGAGCTAATATAGCATTTCCTCAATTATGATTCTATGAGGAACAGTCAGATAATTCCATTATCATAAAACATGTAGCACTTTAAGCAAAAAGGAACAAATTCATTTCATCTATAAAAACAGTTGTAGCTGTGCTGAATGTCACACAAGTGCAGCTTATACATAAAGAATACAAAATATTTATTTCATCAAGTTCTACAAATTTGAATCAAAATATTTTCTTGATTCAATAAACATTACAGGAGATTTTCTCCATAATTAACTGTGCTGAATTACAAGAACCAGCTTCATCAACTGGTATGGTCTGATGATAAGGCTTTACAAAATGAACATAATTCTTACAGTTTCCAACCTGTTCACATTCATTTACAGAAAGTGTCCGCCTAGGGCCAGATTTAAGCGTGTTATGGCCCCTGAGCTGTAACAGTTAAGAGGTCCCTCCCTCTCTCCCCATCTACCTAATTTCAGGTGTAACAGTTTTTCATGGTTGTGGAACAGTACATACTATATATATATATAAAATGCTACATTACATGCATGATTAATTGTTTTTAAAATAATAATAATCTGCTATACCTCATTCACTCGAATGTATATATGAGTGGTAAAAAGGTAAAGGTAAAGTGATCCCATTACAGGCCCGATTTGGCCCAGAGGGTGGGTAGAGGTATAGCTCTACTGTTCCATGACTGCGGCACTAGAAGGGGGTGAGTGGTCAGCAGCACGCCCCGGCTGCACTTTACCACTGGGAAAGACCCGGTAACCTTTTAACAGGAGGCTGGGTGGGCCCCAGGGCCGGTCTGGATGGGTGGCAAATCTTGTCCCCAGCGGGATTCGATCCTGGACCGTCCAGCCCGTAGTCAGTCGCTATACCAACTGAGCTACCTGGCCCACATATATGAGTGGTATGTATGGTAAATGAAAACATAAAAAACCAACAAGTCACTAATTTACAACAATAATTATCATTACTTTGTACTGTTTGTTTGTCTGTTTTTGGTGCAACAACCCCCAGTGGGCCAGGGCCTCCTCATTCATGAGGTTGCTATGAAGAAAACAGCAGTTTACAAGTGGAGTGGGTGAAACGTTTTTCTGAGGGAAGAGAAAGTGTCACTGACAAAGAGAGATCAGGACGATCAGCAACAAGCAGAACTGAAGAAAACATTGCAAAAATTCATCAAATTGTGCGTGAAAATCGTCGGCTGACTGTCAGAAGCATAGCAGAGCAAGTGAACACTGACATGGATGTGCACGCTAACATAAAGCAGCAAACATGAACGGTTGGGCCATTCCAGGAGCTTATCTTTTCCGTTTCGGCTAATGAATTTGATTCTGGAACGAATTATCTTCGTTAGCCAAGGTATCACCATACCAGGAGTATCTCCTGGAGGGTAAAGGCAGCCAGTGCGTATGGCTGACGACCTTGCTATTCTCATGCTTTGACTGTCTAGAAATTCTGGAAGCCTCAACCTTCTGGAGCCCTAATGGCCTGTCTAGTTTTGTGTACAGATGGCTTTACCTTTTGTATCAACTGTCATACGTACCTGTTGCTGTGCCGTCAGAGTCACAACTTGGTTCCCTGAAGTTAACGATGAAGCAGCTAGCTGGGATGTACCTGTAAGTGTGACAATATGAACCCTTTTAGTGCCATGCTCCAACGGTGGGATATGTTAGAAACATCATGCAGATTTTCACGAAAATGTTAAGACAAGGTGGCTGAGAGCTCAGCTGGTACTACAACATGCATTTGCAGTGGTGGCTGACTAGGCAGATTGGACTAAAAGGGTCAAACAGGTTGGATCACAGCAAAGGAGAATACAGATAAACGGTTCTCAGCACATCAAAGGGGTAGCAACTTGCACTATTCTATATACTGTTGGGTATTACAGTCAGTTGTCATCCATCAGTACAAGAAAAATCTCAATGGTGCATTTCCTGTCAGAATATTTTAAAGTCTGTTGGTTTTGGCACCCAGCTAGTTCCACAGGGAATTTGCCTTCTTGAGGAGCTAACAGTTGCTGATCTAGTCAAAAAATGGAATCCAAAGATCATTACATTTACAGTAACACCTTGCTCAATGTGGTTTTAGCCAGCACAATTTCAAGTACTTACTTACTTACTCCATGGTGCAGAGTCCTTCTTGAGAAGCTAACTGGTTTGCAGCTATTCAAGAAATTCCCCGCACTTCACGGAACCCGAAGGTTCATTACCGCACTCACAAGCGTCCGCCACCTGTCTCTATCCTGGGCTCGCCCAATCCAGTCCATATACCCACATTCCACCTCCTGGAGATCCGTCCTAATATTATCCACCCATCTACGCCTAGGTCTCCCCAGTGGTCTCTTTCCCTCCGGCTTCACCCACCAAGATCCTATACAGCCCCCCCTCTCCTCACCCATACGCGCCACATGCCTAGCCCATCTCATTCCTCTCGATTTTATCACCCGCACAATATTGGGTGAGGAGTACAAATCATTTAGCTCCTCGTTATGCAATCTCCTCCATTCCCCCATTACCGCGTCCCTCCTAGGTCCAAATATTCTCCTCAACACCCTGTTCTCAAACACACTCAGCTTCCTTTCCTCCCGCAATGTGGGTAGCCACAACACAATAATTAAATATAGTGTACTCTCGATTGTCCTGGGTAATGTTGGGGATAATTGAGAAACATCAATCATCCAAAACATGTACTTTATTGAGCCATCCCAAAAAATAAAACTGTAATTTGTTTATTACATACATAATACACACATAGCTTACGCATGAAAGATCCCAAAAGCTGCATCGAGGATTCTGTTTGAGCGCTCGGCACTAAATCATGTTGTTTCCTACCTTCATCGTTACTCATTAACAACTTAGAATTGTGCATGAGTAATTCACAAGCCAGGTAAGTCATATCCATGAGGATAATTGAGAATACACTGCCTCATAGCAATTATAGAGGAAGAAAAATTTGCCAAAAGTTGAAACATTTCAGTAAACATAGATAAATATGGGTGGTTACCCTGCTGTGCGGACTAACATCACCTGCCCACACACTGTACTATTTCTTTAAGCAATGGGGGGGGGCCAGGGGACATAAACATCTGTATTCATGTAACCCCATTTTTCCCACAAGAAGTTTGAGGAAAGTGATTGTGATCATGCCATGATAACCCTCACTATCCCTGTGCTGGTCAAAGGAACACTGTACAGAAGAGCCAGCCATCGCTTTCAGGTGAGACATCCCATTGTGTTGCGTAGAATCACAAAATATACAGGGCGATTCAAAAAGATGGACTCAATTGAACACATAGCGCCTCAACATACGCCAGACAGCTGGCTGCGGTATTCCAAGTTCTCTGTTCGCTCTATGGGTTGACTTGCGTTGGCTACGCTCAGAACTCTCTTGAATTCATCTCACGTTCTTCTCCGATACACGTGGTCGGCCGGAGCTTTTGCCTTTAAACAGACAGCCTATTTGCTCAAAATGGCGATTCCAACGACACATGCTCTTCCTTGTTGGAGGTTGAATGTTGAAATGAAGATGAAAAGCACACCGCACAGCAGTCACTGACTCAGTTTTAATGAACTCACGAATGCAAAAAATCTTGTGCTGCATGGAAGCCATTTTGCTCTCAAGTGACACTGCTGCACAGCTGTGCGCTAGGCAAGCATTCTAGCACTCTAGGGGCAGTAAATGAAAATTTAGGACCTCCTCTTTCAAATGTTATGTAGATCATTCACATACCTTGTATAGTTCAGGAAATATAGATATATGAAATTGAGTCCATCTTTTTGAATCACGCTGTATATAGATAAAACATAGTCTAACACAGCTTGTTAAATGTTTTTATTACTAAGATGGTCTTACATGGCTTCCCTCAATGACATGTTTCAGCTCTAGCTACGAGCTATCTTCAGGTTGATCACTTATTTCTTTGCAGGGCAAAGAAAAAAGATGGCCCCTGGAAGGGCCAAAACATGTCGTTGAGAGAAGCCATGTAAGAATATCTTAGCAATAAAAACATTAAAAAAGATGTGTTTGACTATATTTTACCTATGTATTTTGTGAGCCAGCCATCAGTCCATATTCAACTCTAAATGAATCCATCCCACCCACCCTAAGTCAGATATGTATTTTAACACAATCCTCCCGTGTTTGGCCAGGTCTTCCAAGTTATGCCTTCCCTTCAGATTTTCCAAACAAAAATCTAGTACACATTTCTCTTTTTTGCTTATGTATGCTTGAAGCTCATCTCATCTTCCTTGATGTTACTATCTTAATAATATTTGGTGAGGAGTGAAAATTATGAACCTCTTCATCATGAAACTTGCTGCCAGTTTCTATCATCTCCTGCCAGTTATATCCCAGTATCTCTGCCAACACTCTGTAATAAAATGCAGCTGTTCTGTGTTCTTTCCACACTGTGATGAACCAGGTTTCTTACTGACGCAAAACAAGGTACAATTACAGAACTGTATATTTTGATCTTTGGATTTATACATAGCAGATGAGAAGACAAAAGGCTCTGAACTGAATTAAACTTCAAGAATAGATGATTTGTGAGACCAACTTGATTGTGATTTGTTAATCAACCATTAGCTCAACATGTTTTGGGCACCATTATGCCCATCTCCAGAAGCGCGAGGCCATATATTACTGCATAGGGTTTTCAGAATTTAATGTGCTGGCTGGAGTCTTGGGAAGCCGGGAGGCAGGTCATGTGCACAGTGTAGAGGCTGTTATTCAACAGCCTCTACACAGTGCACACGACCAACCTCCCGGCTTGTGTAATCACGCAACGAAGCACAGAATGCACGTCCGTAGCAGGGCACTCTTCGCAACATAACCTTACACAACACGGCATGCTGCCATAACACCAAACTTGTACAACGAAATTAATCTGTGACTATTTCTAGTGTGACTTTAGCATGGAATATATAGCTCCCCGATGATGGTCTTAGGACCGAAACGTGTCGGAGCAGTTTTTAATGTTTTAATGTTTAAATTTTATAAATTTTATATATGTGCAGTGGTTGGTGCAATAATTGAGTGACTTGACAACATGCACGGTGTAACAATAAAAATACACAATTGTTGCCTCAAGTTGGTCTCACAAATCATTTCATATTAAGGATGCATGGTCACACAAACATCAAATTCAAGAATAAAATTTTGATTTGAAGATTAGTAGATTAGATTTGGGATGTGATGTCATGTAGACTGGTAAATTCAAACTGACATTTCAAAGGAAACTGCTGCCTATACTATCATGGTGCCCTGATGATAAACAAAATGGTGACTTATTACTTTCTGAAGAGCTGGTAATATTTTACTTTGGAAATACAAAACATTGACTGAGGTGAAAATTCCCTGATGTCACTACACAAGTCACTAACATCCTCCTAAATGTATGTTTCAGACTCATGAGTTTGGTCTTGAAGACATTTCCTGTTTTTGTTGAAGTACTTCAGCAGCATAAATAAAGAAAAGTTGTGGATATAGCTACCTGTATTAGGAGCTGCCATCTTGAGGGTGTGCCTCTGAGTGCCAACAATCTGTCGTGCTGTCAGTGGCTGTTTATTCCCTGCTGATGACAACTGGTTAGCTGTCACAAGACCCCGCGGTCTCTGCAGGCCCACAAACTGGATACTACCACCACCACCACTAGCACTTCCGCCACCACTACCACTCTAAGCACACAAATTATGGGAAAATGCAACTTAATGATTTACTATTACAAAGTTTTTAAAATTGACCAGCCTCATGGTCTAGTGGTCAGAGTATCTGACTACTAATCATGGGGTCCCAGGTTCGATTCCTGGCTCTACCGTGGGAATTTTCCCTGAAGGGGGGATTTCTGCGGTGACCATGGTCTGGGTTGGTTGGTAGAATTTAAGTTTAAGGGCCGTCCTGGCACTACATCCTCCTATATCACCACTCACATCATCGGGACAATGTAACTGCGCCTCAAGGGCATCCCAACCTCAGAAGTTGGTTACACTCCTGCCATGCCCAGGAGGGAGGATCACGAAGTCCACAAGGACATGTGGTGGCATTGGACCAAAAAAAAACTTTTTAAAATCACTTTTCTATTATATTTGAGCTAGGATAACATAATCAGTATAATGGCTAGGCTACAGGCTGAATGACCATGGAAATATGGTTGTATTCTTGGCTACAGAAGAGGCTCCTAAAACAGACTGGCTCAGGTGCCCACAAAGCCTCTCATTCAGTGGCTACTGGAGGCTTATCACTCACCTCCATCCACTGCTGAAGTTAAGAATGAGTAGAGTTATATCTCCACCCGTCCAAATACCTTCCTGGCTTTACACTTACTGTAACGTTATTTAATGACCGCAGAATAGTCACTGCAATTAAAATACTATATTTCTTGCTTTCTGCACTGTATATAATAAAAAATCTGTAAGAGAATTATAGTACTGCGCTGAGCATATCGAATTTGTTTATCTGGCTATTTTATGATACTGTATCTACTGCAGAGGTTATGTAATAATTAATGGGATGAGACAAGATTTGAGTGATGGATCTGGAGTGTTTTGGCAAGACTTGTGGCATATTGTGAGAGACTATTGCAGTATCTGTCTGGAGAGATAAAGGAAAAACTACACATACACCACACACACACCACACAAACACTCACACACACACATTCACACACACACTCTCACATATACATGCACACCACACACACATACACACACTCTCAAATATGTGCACACACACACTCCCACGCACATAAACTCACTCACACACACATACACTCTTACATACACTCTCCCTCTCACACTCTCTCACACATACTCACACACTCTCACATATGCACACACACACACTCACATATACTCCCATTCACATACATACTCTCTCACACATACACTCTCTCACACACACTCTCACATATGCACACATACACACCCGCTCACACACTCACACACTCACATATGCACACACACCACACATATTCACATGCACATCCACACACAGAACACACACACACTCTCTCTCTCTCTCTCTCTCACATATGCACACAAACACACACACACACACACACACTCCCATGCACATACACTCTCACACACACTCTCTCACACATACATACACACTCACACACACACATACACTCTTACACACACTCTCTCTCTGTCACACTCACTCACTCACACACACACACACACACTCTCTCTCACACATACTCACACTCTCTCTCACACACACACTCTCTCATACATACTCACACTCTCTCTCACACACACTCTCACACAATCTCACATATGCACACATACACACACACACACACACTCATATATGCACACGCACAAACTCACACACACATACACACACACACACACTTACATACACTCCCATGCACATACATTCTCACACACACATACACTCTATCACACTCACTCTCACATATGCACACACATACACACACACTCACTCACAGGGTGGCTCAGGAGGAAAAGTCAATATTTTGAGAGCTGATAGCATCAGTAATTGCGAGCAATAAAAGTTCATATGAAAGTATGTTTAATTCTGAATGGTTACCGAGATAGAGACTTTTGAATCTCCAGACCTAAATCTGTTAGATTTTTGTTTGTGAGGTTGGATTCAAAACGAAGTTTACAATACAAAGGTGGATATGTGAGTCAAACTGATTGCTCACATTTTGGGTGTTGCTGCCCGCATAAAGAAATGTGTAGATCAACTCAGACAAACAACAAACGATCTTTGCACATGAGTTGCAGGAGGAAATTTTCGAACATTTATTGTGAACTGTAACAACTACGTCATTAAATAAAAAATTAAATCAAATTAACAGAAAGTAATTTATCTTTCTTTACTACTGTTCACAATGCTTTTGTACTTGTGCATTTAAACCGCTCTATCTCGATAACCGTTCAGAATTAGACACATGTTCACATGAAATTTTTTTCTCACAGTGACCGATACTATTACCTCCCAGAACATTGACCTTTCCCCCTGAATCACCCTGTATATACATACACATAAACCTGAGACAGGTTTGCCAGTGTTTACCCCATAAATGTTAAATCCTGGACATGGGTCAAAAAATGCCACTATGGTCATTTGCACATACTGTATGTAGTCCCTTTATCAACAGTTACAATGAGTATATAATGAGTCAATTAACACATAAGGAGAGGGTTTTTAATGAGTCAAAAGACAACAAAGTTTGCTAGATGTTATTATTTTAAGCTGACAAAATGTTTCGGACCCTGCTCTGGGCCATCTTCAGGTCACATACTATACAGTATTACTTATGTACTCCATGGTGCAGAGTCCTTCTTGAGAAGCCAACTGGTTTGCAGCTAGTCAAGAAATTCCCCGCATTTCAAGGAACCCGAAGGTTCATTACCACACTCACAAGCGTCCGACACCTGTCTCTATCCTGGGCCAGCCCAATCCAGTCCATATACCCACATCCCACCTCCTGGAGATCTGTCCTAATATTATCCACTCATCTATGCGTAGGTCTCCCCAATGGTCTCCTTCCCTCCGGTTTCCCCACCAAGACCCTATACACCCCCCTCTCCTCACCCATATGCGCCACATGCCCAGCCCCTCTCATTCTTCTTGATTTTATCACCCGCACAATATTGGGTGAGGAGTACAAATCATTTAGCTCCTCATGATGCAATCTCCCCCATTTCCCCATTACCTTGTCCCTCCTAGGTCCAAATATTCCAGACTATACAGTATAAGTCATAAAATATATGTGACCTGAAGATGGCCCAGAACAGGGGCCGAAACGTGTCGTCAGCTTAAAATAATAACATCCAGCATACTCAGTCGTGTTTTGACTCATTACAAACCCTCTCCTTATTGTATCACTAAACAAAACGTGGACGACATATCTAAAGATCTATTAACACATGTTTTACCACTTCAAGTAAACAACAATGCCAAATAACGTGTTAATGAGAGTATACGTAGGTTATTCAGAAAGTAAGTACCGTCTGCGCATATCTCTCGCGCATCCTCAAGACTGTCACTTTGCGCATGTGCAGTGACTTCCTCTATCAATTGAGAAGCCACAGACACCATTTCATGAAATTCGTATTATGTTTATGTTTGTTCCTGCATGTTAAACATGTTTAAGACAATTGAAGGGGCCGCCGACTGTGAAATACGGTCTGTAATTCTTCTTTTGAACGATAGGAATGTGCTACCGAGTGAGATTCATCACCAGATCTGTCAAGTGTATGGTGACAGTGCAATGAGTGATGGCATGGTTAGGAAATGGGTTTGGATGTTCAATGAAGGATGAAAGGACATGCACGATGAGGCATGAAGTGGGCGTCCATCTTTGGTGAATGACGATTTGGTGCATAAGGTCAACGAAAGAGTGCATGACGACAGACATTTCACAATTTCTGATCTGTCCCTGCACTTTCCTCAGATTTCAAGGACTCTATGACATTGTCAGTAGTGGCTAACATTGCTGGTGGCCGCATTCTATGAGCAGGGTATACAAAAACTTGTGCCCTGCTATGATAAGTGCCTCAATAATGGTGGCGAATATGTGGAAAATAGTTTGAAGAATGTGGAATATGATAACAATAAAATTTTATATGAAACCTGACCCAATTTTTTTTTTACAACGAAACGGTACTTACTTTCAGAATAAGACTCGTATAATATTTCAGCATGTGTCTTTGAGTTGAAAAATTAAAATATATTCACAGTTTGGGGGGTTCTCTTGTCTCAGATGTGTTGTTAAAGGCTGGCTGTACACCAACTTTTTTTTACCAAATTAAAACGATATATCTAAATTAGTTACACTGGCACAAAATGTCACTAAAATAAAACACGATTATCACAGTATCACTTTCAGGAAGCCTGAAAGACAGTAAAAAGTGAAACTCACCTGCGCTAAAGAAACCGCGGCAGTTGATCCTGCAGCGCGGATGTTTTGCTGGTTCAGATTTTTGACACCAGATGTCATAAGCTGAGCTGAAACTGGAATGATACAGAATATATCAAAACACCGAATCACGTCGCAGTCTCACTAGAATACAGAGCAGCTGCATGGGGCTACATTCCTGATGACAATCACATGGCATGAGAAATTGGTAGTGCTTTCAACAATAATAAAAGCCTGAGAATGTTACCTATTAAGTAGCTCTCACAGGTAGAATCATTCAAACATCTGGGATCAATCGTGAATGGAAATAACTCAATTGAGGAAGAAATAAAGGGAAGAATTTCCCTAGGAAACAAGGCATTTTATGCATATCAAGACCTATTTAAAGTAAATTATTGACTAAGAATTCCAAGCTACAGATGTATAAAACATTGGTGAGACCAGCGGTAACATATGCCTGTGAAACGTGGGTACTGAAAGAAAACATAAAAACCAAACTAAGGGTATTTGAGAGGAAGATTCTAAGAAGAATCTATGGACCCACTACAGAAAAGGATGGCACATGGCGGATTAAATCGAATGAAGAACTAAACAGACTGACTGGTAATAAAAACATCATAAACTATATCAAAGCACAAAGATTAGCTTGGTTTGGACACGTACATCGTATGCCAGATAACAGCATGGTAAAGAAAGTATATGAGTGGTCACCCGCACTAACAAGATCGCCAGGAAGACCAAAAAATAGATGGGAGGATGATGTAAAGAGTGACATAACAAGGATGAAAATAACAAATTGGAAGGACTGCATCAGAGACCAGACCGAATGGAAGACACTCATTGAGAAGGCCAAAACTTCTCTGAAGTTGTAACGCCTCAAGAAGAAGAAGTAGCTCTTAGCCTCTACTTTCTTTCTGCGTGTTCACGAATCACAAAATGTGGAAACCCGACATCAGTCGTTGGTACACCACACAGATTTCAATTTCAGCTACTTTACTGTCTATGCGAACTAGAGGCTGTAGCTCAATAAACAACATGAATATAAACTAGCAGATCTTTTCTTGTACATGTCATGGGGAAGAGGAAACGCTTTGCATGGTCACACACAGGCACATTCTGACACTAATCACATCAGGTTTCTTCTGACGTGCTAAAACAGATCAGCAAAGCAAACACTTTCATGTTCACTTCACATGCGCATTTTTTTTATTAACTTTATTTCACAGCATGTTCCATTACAAAAGGCAATACTACATCCTACAGATTGCTTATATTTAACCTGCGTTATATGTTTCTATATATATATATATATATATACTCCAGATTGTTTGCTCCGAAACACAGATCTCATCCTAATGCACGTCTATTCCTGCCTTAAGTGTCGGCCTATTCTGTGCATGCTACAAAGTTTATAGAATTCACAAACATTTGAAACCATTTTGCGTAATTGTTGGCTAGGTCTGAGTTGGATAAGGGCCAATTTCCACCTGCCTTCCTTATCCTGTCTTTCAGAGTCTCCCTTTGCTTTTGTAGACGCGCACATTCACATATTAAGTGGTCAGTGGTCTGTGGACCCATTCTGCACACGCATTCTGGATCATCTTTGATTTTGAATCTATAGTAGTACGATCTCAGTGTGCCATGCCCTGTTACCATCATAGAAAGGTTTATACCCATTTGCAGTCTTTTGGATTTGTGCGTTCACCTATGTCTGGAAAAAATGATTTTGTTGTTTCCCCTTTGGTTGAGTAAGTGACCAAGCTGTTTCTGAAAGTGAGTGAGGACAACTTTGCTATCACAAGAATTTTCTTATGGAACCCTACGGTTCTTTGGGATATGTTGGCCTAGTGGGGGCTGGAAATTTTTTTCTTAGTCCAGCTCTTCTGAATTACTATGTTGGTAATGCAGTGTGAATTTGTATATTCTGTGATAGAAGCACAAATTTTACCTTTTTGTTCATATCTGTGGCCATACCAAAAACTTATGTAACAATAAAAGAATACCGGAAGTTCAAAAGTACTGGAATCGATACCATTATAATACAATGTTATACAGGCTACACAAAATGTGCGCCTCAACTTGAAGCCTGAAACTTCTGTTTAGATGACTTAACTGAGCAGTATCAGAGTAAATTAAATCAACACTCACACACACCACACACACACACACACTCACACATACACATAAACAGGCATGTACAGTAATGCTATAGTACTTACCAACAGGTAGAGAAAGCACAGAACCTGTACCAGGGGTTGTACTGGTGAGCACCATTGTTGAGTTAGAGCCTGCTGGGCCCAATGGGGAGGTAGCAGACACACCACTACTAGATGATGCCATCTGTCAGAAGAACACACATCCATGTCAGAGTATCATTAATTGTGCTCATGGCTATTTTCAATAAAGACGGCTTATCAACATTTTTGGTCTCACATTAACGAAAAATCATGTTAAATCATTTCTCTTCTAATCCTCAGCAAAAAATGTTTGCTAAACTTACTCAAATAAAACTCTTCAAAACGTACAACCAAAATAATCACTTGTTTTCTCAGACAAGTAGATGTGTGGCCATTATTCTCTGCATATCATAGGTCCCACCTTCAAACTGTAGATTCAGACAAACTATAACATGATATATTGTGGTTTTTCCCTCAGCCATTCCAGGATAATGCCATGGTATTACTTCAAATTACACAAATTTTTCAATTCGTTTTTTATTAATGATCCTACAATTCAATGTCATGTACTCTGACAGGTCAATTTTAGTTAATACACAATAGACAAACAAAGCATTCTATTTAATAATCATGTATTATTATAGGTTATGTTACAACACTTTTTAAGTTTTCTGCTTTTGACACCAGTGACCATGAAGACACTGTCTTCTGGGATAACACTTGATATGAAAATGTCACACTACAGTGCATTCAAATAACATGGAGAACTGCAAATTTTACTAAAACAATTTTTGAACTGATGCAAGTATGATCAAGTGTTCCATTATATTTAGAGTGAATACACGATGTCACATGGACCGCGGTGGCACGGTGGTTAAGGTGCTGTGCTACAAATCGGAAGGTCACTTGTTCGATCCCAGCTGGTGTCATTGGGATTTTTCATTGACATAAAATCCTTCTTAACACACTATGACCCTGGGGTTGACTCAGTCTCTAAAAGAAATGAGTACCAGGAGCATTTCCTGCAGGTAAAGGCAGCCGGTGTGTAAAGCTGATAACCTTACCACCATCCTGTGCTGTTGTCATGAAATCTGGGAATCTTAACTTCCTGGAACCCTCTGGGCCACTCCAGGCCTGTAACGGGACTGCTTTACCTTTTTACCTTTTACCTTTCTCACTTCATTTATGACCTGTACTGGGGTTTGTGGGAGACCGCGGTGGCACAGTGGTTAAGGTGCTGTGCTACAAATTGGAAGGTCGCTTGTTCAATCCCAGCTGGTGTCAGTGGGATTTTTCATTGACATAAAATCCTTCCAATCGCACTATGGCACTGGGGTTGACTCAGTCTCCAAAAGAAATGAGTACCAGGAGTACTTCCTTGGGGTAAAGGCGGCCGGTTCGTAAGGCAGACAACCTACCACCATCCTGTGCTGTTGTCATGAAATCTGGTAACCTTAACTTTCAGGAAACCTCTGGGCCACTCCGGGGCTGTAATGGGACTGCTTTACCTTTACCTCTATGCAATGTCACTCCCAAACAGATAATAACATCCAGAGTCATCTCTTTCCTTAAGAATAATAATTATCTCAAACATAAAATTTCACACATTCTGGCAAACGTTTAGATACAAGTTGAAGAAAGAGCAGTCACACAAACATGACAAGTCCTTGAGTATTTTATGTTTGTCTGCCATGAAGAATATCTAAAAATCAGGCAACTATATTCCCAGCAGTTCTGCTGCTGTAACACAGACTCAAAATTATTCTCCAAAATTTATTGTGTATGGCAGACTCTTAAATAACATTAAGTTCCTCTGTAAATTTCTCAGAAGTCTAAAGCCATGCTTACTGAGGTGGTGGTGGTGCAGGTGACTGTAGTCGTGGTGACAGGAAGTGTGGTCACTATGACACCTGCTGAGTGGGCTGACGTTGTCGACACATTAAGCGACAGGGAGATAGGCACAGCCAACCCAGGAATGGACACCTGAAAAAAGTACGACTTCTCTCATTTTCCGTTGCGACGCAGTAGCAATAACTTATAAATTACATAACATATGTACCACACATAGTTAGACAACCAACATCATGATGCAATTCCTGCACTTTCAATTTACTGTTAAATTAACGAAAAATAACCCAGTACACATTTCATGTGTTCCGTTCTTGTGTATGAAAATGACGGTAGTGGAAACGTTATGGACTCTTTTTATCTCAGTAATTAACCAACTTTATATGGGTGTGAAACTTGGTCGCTGACACTGATGGAGGAAAGGAAGCTGAGGGTGTTTGAGAACATGGTGTTGAGGAGAATATTTGGACCTAGGAGGACGAGGTAACAGGGGAATGGAGGAGATTGCATAACGAGGAGCTAAATGATTTGTACTCCTCACCCAATATTGTGCGGGTGATAAAATCAAGAAGAATGAGATGGGCTGGGCATGTGGCG
>Ga0136643_10008635_pt1 | contig 14918 bp, 7 predicted proteins | sample TergutLab28metaG_FD_96883 | JGI IMG/M metagenome (GOLD analysis project Ga0136643, IMG submission 96883) | Labiotermes labralis P1 segment gut microbial communities from Petit-Saut dam, French Guiana - Lab288 P1 (version 3) (version 3) | ecosystem: Host-associated > Arthropoda: Insects >... | reverse complement strand
TTTTTGTTTTTATTTAATATATATGCAAGTTATCACTATTTTTTATTGTAACAACCGTGTGCTATTATTTTGTTGTTAAATGAAAAAATAAAGTTGCTTTTTTTTTTTTTTTTTGTTTACTGATGCAGTTGTGGACTTCTTCAATCGCATCAATCTGATATATGGAACTGTGTCAGAGTACTGCACCACAACAACATGTCCTACAATGTCAGGTGGACCAAAATTTGAGTATCTGTGGGCTGATGGTGGGAAGTACAAGAAACCGACAGCATTGCCAGCTCCCCACTATGTTGCTCTGCTTATGGACTGGGTTGAAGCTCAAATAAATAATGAAACACTATTTCCTGTCTCCACAGGTAACTGTATTGGCAGAGTAGTATAGATGTCCCTTTTGTAATGTTGCTGTGCATGGCAGCTTTACTGGGTAGCTGTTAAACTGGAACAGGAATGAAGGTAGGCAAGTGAAATGTTTCATGCAGAAAGAGATAGCTACTTTCACAAACTGACACTGCATGGCCAGTGAGATGTGGTCATTTCCATTGCTGCCACTGATTGGCCAGTGAGCACAACTTTATGTCCCTTGCATCAGCAGCTACTTGTCTTCATTGTTGTGTTTCAGTCTGTTAGTGTCATCTCGCCTCATCCTGTTTGCGTGTTTCTATTGAGTTCTGTATTTAACAGTTGTGTGGTATAATGTTACTGTTTTTCCTATTATTTGTTGTTGTACTTGTTTTTGTGGTATTGGTTCTTGTGCGTAAGGCCTGTACAGAGCAAGTTAGGATGCTTCATGGACAGCTGATGATCACTGTAGCAGAATGTGGTTGGCAAATGGATCAGCACAGGGTATGGCCTCAGGTTAGGACTGGATTGAGCTGAACACTGTGCGTAGGCAGTGAGCTTGCCACATGTAGCGTTATCAGCATTCATGGGTTGTGTGGTGATGGTGAAGGGTGAACTGGGGAGACATGTGAGCCTAAACCAGTGCCAAGCTTTCTTGTAATGTGTGCGGCTTACAGAACTCTTAAATCATTTTGTTGTGCACACAGCACTGGCAGTTGCGATGAAGGAACATTTTAACTGCGAATTAGCACTGGTTTGTCAGAAATGTGTGGCTGCAACTAAACATTTGTCAGTTATGGGTTTCTCTGATGAAAAAGTCATTTGAATGCAGGCACTAAAGTGACTTTTTGTTTATTAGGCTTAGTGCAAAACATAATATTTTGATTTTTGGTTGTTGTCAACTTTCTGTTGTTTAACTCTGCATTTAAAAGGGTCAGATAGTAACTGAGTTTGAGAATGACCTCATATGAGTCCTGTCCATTTGTTTCAATGTCACTCTCCCCGGCACTTCAGGCTGCATGGTTGCATGACGGAATGATCTTCCATGTCTGCACAGTAAGTACAGGGACTCGCCTGTCCAATGGATATGTTCCTTCTTTTGTTGTTTGCCAGTATTGGAATGGTATTGTCAAATAGACTGCATTCTTCATGGTATTTTCAGGTAGGCTGCATTTTTCACTGTATTATCAGAGACTGAAATGTGCGTGGCATCTGCACATAGAATGCATTTTTCATGGTGCACATAACCTGAACTGATGTTGCTGTTAAAACTGCCATTCCCCTCAGTCTTACTGTAAGTGTGTTCAGTTGTAAAATGTAACATTGCCGATATTTCGGATTATAAAACAAGTTTTGCTTTCTTTCTCTTGAGCGTAAATATCTATCATTGCTTATAAATGTATCACTTTGTTTTATAAATGTTTCAGATGTGCCTTTCCCAAAGTTGTTCACTTCGTTATGTCGAAAGATATTGACACGGCTGTTCCGAGTGTTTGTCCATGTTTATATCCACCATTTTGATCGAATTGTGGCTATTGGAGCGGTAAGTACCTGATAATTTGAGTACAGCATTTGCTTTCATATCACAGGGTTGCATACCGCTACCATATTTCTGAGATCTAATTTGCAGTGTGACATGCGTAGATTGAGTTTTATATAACGTATGGTTACTGTTGAAAGTATCAATATAAACAGATATGATATGATGTGATATATCTTTGTCATTTTATTATTTTGTGCCCTGTATAAAAGTGTCACTAAGTTTCTTTTATCTTGGAAGTGCCTGTGGCTGTGGCTGCAGCATTTGTGACATTGTGTGTGGTATGTGAATGATAGACATGCAGATGTGATCATTTCCAATTGCACAACTTTGAATGTTATGTGTGGAAACAAAAATAAATGCAAAATATCATGCAGTTTACATCCATAGAGGCATCAGAATATCATAACCATATTTTGTGTTACTTCCTTCTGCTCTTGATCGATGTGCTGCAAGTTCTGTTGTGGACACATAGTAACACTTATCACATTCCACATTTTGGACATGACAGTAAATGACAAGCCTCGTGATCCAATCAGTTTACTGTTTTGTTGCTCTATGTGGGCACCAGAGCATGTGTGTGTTTTGTTTTTTGGCCATGCGTCACATTGCTGTGTTGGCAGGTGGCGGTGTGTCACACTGTTGTGTTGCTGGAACGCTCCTTTTCTTACAGCCAGTGTATAGCATGCACAGTTGACCATGTGCAAGTCAGACAAATAAGTTGTAAAGAGCAAACAGGGTACAAGAAGTTGTGATATTAACAAATGTTTCTTTATTCTTCATCATGTTTTAACCTGTAATAATGTCACCTCCAGGGAGGCTTGTGTAGAAAACATATTTTGATGTCTGTGTATATATGGGGCAGCCATCTGTCTTGAACTTGCTTGGTGTATTTTCTAAACATTTTTCCTTGTAGGTGACCTTATGAAATGGTGAAACATGTTGGAAAGGAAACAGGCAGTTGTTAATTTTGTAGCATATGTGTGCTTGTTGCTTTTCATGACCTTTTCAGTGTACTGTGCATAACAGTCATACAGATTTCCATTACAGCCTCCTGCTGTGAGCTGTTGTATTGTTTTGTGAATGTGGTAGCTCTTGCCACATAGGGATTGGCCTCCTGCTGTGAGCTGTCGTATTGTTTTTTGAATGTGGTAGCTCTTGCCACAAAGGAATTGCATTCATTTGCTGCTTGTTCTGTCAGTGTGTTGCTGACACTCCTGTAATGTTGCATGATAATGTTGCATGCTAGTTACTGACAGCCCAGTTGTGTATTGTGGAATATAAAGGTTCATTGCTGTGTTCTGAAGAGCTGACCACAAGACCTCCAGTTTGAGCCAATTGTCTCCATTCTGCACCTTCACACCGTATTTCTTCAAGGTCTGTTTTAATATTGTCCTCCCATTTGTGCTACATGTCCAGTCGTGCTGTATGTCCCCTGTTTGCTGCATGTGACATTACCCTGTGTGTTCCAGTCATGCTGTATGTCCCACCCATGTTTGTCGCATGTGACATTGCCCTGTGTGTTCCAGTTGTTCTACATGTCCAGTTGTGCTGTATATCCCATGTTTGCCAAATGTGACAGTATCCTATGTGTCCCATTTGTGCTACATGTCCAGTTGTGCTGTATGTCCCATGTTTGCTGCATGTGACATTACCCTGTGTGTCCCATTTGTGCTACATGTCCAATTGTGCTGTGTGTCCCATGTTTGCTGCATGTGACATTACCCTGTGTGTCCCATTTGTGCTACATGTCCAATTGTGCTGTGTGTCCCGTGTTTGCTACATGTGACATTACCCTGTGTGTCCCATTTGTGCTACATGTCCATTTATGCTGTGTGTCCCATGTTTGCTGCATGTGACATTACCCTGTGTGTCCCATTTGTGCTACATGTTCAGTTGCTCTGTGTGTCCCATTCATGCTGCATGTCCCATTATCCTGTGTGTCCCCTCCCATGGAGGCCATCTCATTTGTCTGCAGATTGTGTATGTGCTGTGATGTGGTGGAAAGGCATATCATTTATGTACTTTTGTTGATAATACAATGCTGCGTCAGATGTGAGGTTCTCACGGTGGTGTTGCAGAGATTCATGTATTGTGGGATGTGACGCTGTGTCATTGGGTGAGTGGTTCCTGACATTGCAGAGCAGTATTGTTATTGAACTGCTGGAGTGCTGAAGATGAAGGCACTTTGTTTGTTCAGACATCAAGAACCACTCATCCATTAACAGTGTCATACCCTGGCAGATCTTAAACCTCATACAAATGCTGCTTGCTAATATTCTTACTGTTTTGCCCATTTCAGGAGCCGCACGTCAACACCTGTTACAAACACTTCTATTACTTTGTTCGTGAGTTTGACCTAGTCAGCAGTAGAGAACTTGAACCATTGAAGGAGATGACATCACACATATGTCGAGATTGTAGTGATCCTGCAGCAACATCCAGTTGACCATCAACGTCAATATGACAAGTATGAAGTCACAGAACATCTATCCTCTTCCATGGTAGGGTTTACCATTACATTTTTGTATCCTCTTCTATAGAGAGAGTCTCATTTTTCAATTATTTCATTATGAAATAAATGGATTTTATGTAAGATATAGTTTTTAACAGAGAGAAGCATTGTTTGTGCTGTGTAAATATTAACCATTTGGAAGTGTATTTTATGTGTGAAGTCAGAAGTTTATGATCTGGCTTAATCTAGTGTACCTAAAGCTTATTGCTAGTAGTAGACCATACATTAGTGGCGTCTGGTACATATTTAGAATACTGTGCATGTTGATGTGGAATTTTCAGCCACTGTCACTGTCTGCTTCTCTGAACATCCACTGACCTTTCATGGAGTGGCTTGTATGTTACTTCTTTTTATCACACTTGTTTTCATTGATCTCCACTACCTTGCCTGCTCCCTGTTTTCAGATTCCCCCTCCACACCCACACACACATAGTCCATTGTCATCTGTCTGTAGAATTGCCAGGAGTCTGTGGTGGTGTGCTTCTCTGACTGATATTCCTCTTGAATTGTTATGCTGGAACTTTGCGTTTGATGTATGTTACAACTAATGCCTCTATCAGTGCCAGTTTACTTTTCACGAATAGTTGTGTGTTGGGCTTTGGTAATGTTGTGCCATTCCTGACTGCTTACTTGTCTGCACCATCAGTAATTCTTATCAATTACACTGTCACTTCTACATAGCCTCACGTTTTGAATATTTTTGTGACATTATTGCTCTTTTCAAGAGCCCACCGTCATGTAAAAACTGCACTCCTTTCTCATGTTCAGCAAACAGGTAGCCAAAGAACATCTTGGTAGGTGCATGGTTCCATTCATGCCTGTAAATCTTCATCCAAATGCCCACTGTGATATGTTCAGTTCCTGGCTCACATCTTCCTGGTGCTGACTCCCCATGCTCATAAACAAAGCCATCATATTTAATATGATTCTCACTCAGAATAGTGCACCTACCGCAACTGCACGTCAATTGTCAGTGTGTGTTGTGCATTGTGACTTTGTATCTCTATTGATACCATGTACCATTGACAAAACTTGATTTGTTTTACAATGAGAAAAGTGAAAAATTTTAAATTTATTTTAAAGCCCATGTTCTTTATAATCCGTGACTGTAATTTATTGGTGGACCAGACAAGATATTTCTTTTGTTCAAAAATTACTGCAAGTACAAAGTGTGTAATGTATCTTACGTCTGGATCCCAGTTTACCTCACTGCCCATTCTTGTACTTCGAGCTGAGCAGTGTGATTTGTGTCGCTGAAGTAACAAATTATGACTTTGAGTATCTCAAACTACAGGGTATTATTTGGCACGACAACTGTAGTTTGTCGCTTCTCACCACATCCACCACCACCATAACCATTGTGCCAAACATAGGGGCATTTGGTAGAGTGGCATGCGTTAATATGATAAAAGAGCTGGTGGGATGTGGCAACCAGTGGTTCTCATATCAAATAATGACCTGTACAAGAACTCGTGAACATGAGGCACATATGCCGACTGTGTGTCACGTGTCACTTGAAAGGATTTTGTTTATAGTGGACTGTGTGAAGACCTGCATAAATGGGATGGAGTGGCAGTGAAGTGAAGAGCTGCTTAAACTGTAGAAACATAGAAATATTATCACTGGTATTTGCTAAATAATTAGCCCACATCATACACTAATTACCTGTAAATGTTTGTAATAATAATGCATATTAAGTTATGAAATGTATTATTGAAGTTATTATTTTTGTTTGTGTGTTTAAGCATGCTGTTCTGCAAGAGCATAAGTTAAGTACAGCCTATGGCATTTGTGATCATATACTGACGTTTGGAAAGAAACTGAGAGACATGTTGAGCTGTATTTGCCCAGAACATTGTATAAATTATTTTTGCTCTTGTTTGTGTCATAAAAATGATGCACTGCAGTCTTTGAGTCTCTGATTAATTGGGACTGATAAAACCATCCTGAACATCCAAATCTGTCATCAATGCAAAACATCTATTTGGTTCTACAGACTTATGAAATACCAGTAATAAAAATGAAAATGTATTCCTCAAATCATGAAAAGTATGAGAGTTCATTTTTAATAAAATATGACCACTGTTTTGAAGAATGAAGTACATTAAACTGTTGAAGGAGAGTCTCATTCTGTAATGCATGAAAGCAGTTGCCACAATTAATGAAAGACATGAGCAGGGGCTTGACTGAGCTGAGAGTGATCTGTGAAGTAGCACGAGAGTAGCAGGAAGCCAGTACACTGACCCCGTGGTCTCCTCCTTGTGTATTGGAACTGGTTATGAGAGGTTGAAAGCCTAAGGACTGACACTCACAGGCTTTGAGACTGTGATATGTTAATTTCTGATAAAATGTCGCACGTGAACATCTGAAGGTTTAAGTCTCTGTTCTGGAAGCATTGACATGCCTAGTGCAGTTTGTATGATGGGGCTGAACGGTCTCCCAGGCAGTGAAATCTGTTAATGCATCCATACTCTTACTTCATCCCATTTCTCATTGCCAGTAGTGGGTATGAAGGTTGTCAGTGTCTAGAAACATAATTTTTCTGCCAGCATCCGAGTTCTTGATAAGAGAACAGGACATAATTAACAGCTTCCTCATCCTGACCCAGTAGGCCACCTATCAGAAGCAAAGCGAAGTGTAGTTTCTAAACTATTGCAGAACTTTTGCAGTGCATGCACACCATGCCTTGGGCTAATATCCTGCTGATCAGATCAGCATGCTTTTCTCCATGAATGGCACAGTGTAGCACTATTTTATTATTGTCATTGAAATAGTTTGTAAGCGACAAATACTTTATATAGTCATGTCATTGAAATTCATTTGTCTCTGATTGTCACATTATACATTAATCAAAGACCTGAAATGCAATAATCTAATCATGTTTTAAATGTAACAGTGAATATGTACTTGTACATATGGATTGTATTGTAGTCATTTAGAGGCTTTTCTTTAATTGGATTGTATGTAACTTTGTCACTTGTTGGGTAGTGGCAGGTTATCATGTGTATAAAACATAACTGTAGAAAGTCTCTGCAAAAGTGTAGCTGCCTTTGTGGAAAATAACAAGAGTACATTCAGCAGACCTACATGTGTTTTGAACCAGAGACTATTACCGTGAGTGTTTGGGTGAATTTATGGCTCATTGAAAAAGTAACATTCTTTTTCTGATCCCTCCTCTTGTATGAATGCAAATAAAGTTAAATGTTTATCCTTTGTTCATATGAAGCATCCTTGCAGTATTCAGAATTTGTAGCATTTTTTGTTATGTGTTTTGGAAGTGTCAAAAGATACATATTCAAGATCTGTTTGATTACAGAATGGCCTTGTAATAGAGACTTTTGCATAGAACTGGAGCTAAAAGCCATGAGTCAGTTTCCAGTGTCTGCACTTCCACCGTTAAATAATGTAGTGCTTCCAGTGTCATATTTACTGCAGCTTCCTTCCTTGCGTGACTAAAGTTATGTCTGTGAGGTTGTGACAGTGCAAGCAACATTATCACAATACTGTGGTTACAAACTTCAGGATCCTTATTTTATCTGACAAGTGTTTTTTACTTCCTGTTGCTGCTTTGTCATGTGTGTGGGTGGTGGCTAAGTGGGCCGTGTTAATACAATAAATGAACTGACAGGAAATGGCAGGCGACAGTTGTTGGGTAATGATCACATTGAAGGCAAGTGTACTTATATTGTACGTTCCTTTTGTATCTCTTTTCTTTAGAGAATTTAAATGTTGGCTTATTTGCTGTATGTTAATGCATTGTGACTGACCTGTGTGCTCTTCACAGTATTCAGATACAGTGAATATTTCATAGTACCTGCACTTATGAAATTGTTTGTCTGTAGTATCAGGTGTTTGGTGTACCTTTAATTGTTGTGTAACATGGAACTGATGTTGTATTAGGCTTGTGGTGGTGTACAGTTCTGAGATTGTAAATTTACCAGGCTGAAGTTTCCATTATGTGTTCAAATTTGTTAGCAAGTTATCATACTAATGTGAATTTCTGACAGCAGAATACAAAATTCGTGTTTTGATGTGGGACACACATCACCCGCACTACTGCATTGCAAAAAGTGTTATGGCACGTTGTACAATTAATATTTCACTTCACACATTGTAAGTCTAACATTTCAAAATGGTACCTGACTTTTAATTAATGCCTCCAGAGTTATTTTATTACATGAAAACTGTCTGTGTTCATGCATTTTGCTGGAATCCAGTGGTTTAGAAGCTGTGTATGAAAGATGAATTGCCATTTAAGTTACATTATAATCTCCAAGGAATACAGTACTAACCATTGTCTGAGGACAATGAGCCTTTTAAAGTTCTATTAATGGCCAGTCTTGCTTGTGGTTTACACAGCAAAACAATTAAAACCTGAGTGGATAATGAAAAGGATGTTAAGAGAACATTCATAAACAAGAAGGCATAGTAGTAACTGTAACTTGCTTGTGGTTGGCATGGGGGAGAGGGGAAGAAGCAAGTGGCACACACACACACACACACACACACTGCAAAGTATTTTGTATCAGTTTAAAAAGTGTGCAGTGACAGAAGCTCCAAGTGTATTCACAGCAGAGCCACTGTTTCTGAGAGAGGTGTAATGCTGTCTTGTCTGTTGGAGGTGAGCCTAGCAGCGACCATGCCATGCTGCACAGTGTTACAGAGCTCGGGTAGCAAGTTATCTGGCAACTACTGTACATACATTTGTGTTTGGACTTGTATATCACAGCTTGTGCAGCCTAAAGTATAGTATACATGTATGCAGGTTCATGTTGGAATGACAGATGTCCTGAATGATAAATGTTACTGTACAGTGCATTTGTGTTGTCTGTGTGTGATATGTATTAGAATGTGAAGTGAACATGTGTGAACACATTAAGTGCTGGGTTTTTTGCCATATCATTGCTGGTGTGACTACAAATCAGCAGAATGCTAATGTAGCAAGCTGTAATTTCCTTGTTATGTCATAATGTCCGCTGCTTTTGGATTCATACTGTAATAAATTTCCATAAGACTCTCTAAAAACATTTCTGGTAAGATCCAACAAATTGGTCATATTAAACAGGAAATCATCTGAAAGGGTAAGCCTAGTGACCTAACTTCAGAATAATTGCACTCTGCGGAGTTTAAAGCATTGCAAATATGATGCCGAAACAAAATATTTTAAGTGTCAGTCCTACTTACATGTGGGTGTGTGTGTGTGTGTTTGTGTGCGTGTGCATGTGCACACATGCAGTTAATTACTGTATAAAGAATGAGCTTTGGTAAACGTAAAATCAACTGTGTATCTTAGTGGTTCAGTCATGCTGTCTTAACAAGTGGTGAAGTGACTTGCAAGTAATGTTGTTTGTGTTGCTTGTGGACTTAATGTTGTGCACACTCGTGTATGAAATACTACATAAGTAACATTTCAGGTTCTCACAGCGGTTTTTCTAAGTATTCAGACCTTCTGGGATACGGTGTTGTGTCACATGAGTAGTCCCTGATGTTTCAAAGAATCATAATGCCTTCACCTTGCAAGGTTGCACAGTCTTCTTGGGCCACTTGACATGGAAGAAAAAGGCAGTGTGTTTCTTCAAAACTCCAGGAACCATTCACTTAGTGATTTACATTGATGGAATTAGAGTCTGTTAGCCAACTGTATCTCAAGCAACTCTAGAAGTTTTGCACAAACACCTATTGGCATTTTGAGCAGCTCTTCTTCTGCCATACCTGTTGCTGTGGGTGGGTCACAGTACCATGATGTATGGCAGGTGATCAGTTGTTTTTCAGTTTTGCCACATCAGTACAAAGGATGCGACTCCAGGTATGCATAATCTTTCAAGATTCCTTCAGCAAGATGAATCCCAGTGTTTTGGACAAGGTCTTTGGCAGATGGTGCATGATCACTGACACTTCATTTGCACATATATCGCTGTGAACGCACTGCCTAGCTGCTGCAGTCTGGAGAGTTTGTGAATGTGCTTTGACGTGTCTTAGTTACGCCCCTTATTTTATTTAAACACTTAGGTAAACAGAAAAAAAAAAAGAATTTGGCCAAATCAGGAAATAATGATGTTTGCTCTGCAGTTTGAAGATGTGTACTGACAGCAAGAAGGAAATTTGCTGAACAGAAGCAGCTAATGAGTATCAGCTTCATAAACCAAAATCCATGCTTTTATACTGAAATTTGGATCACATTAATGACATTAGCAAAGGAGGAGGTCATACAAGGGCAGAGAAATTTAGGAATGATGGCCAGTCAGGTTATTGTGTTTGAGTAACCTTGTAACTTCATTGAATTGTAGTGCAAAATCCAAATGGGTCAAATAAAACTGCAATTTTTTAGCAGTTGCCCACCATTTTGCAATTTCTACCACCCCAACCACAATGTGACACCAAAAGTATTCTATGTGACAGTGAAGTGTTTGTGAGGTTATTTGTAAGGCATAAAAATTAAGAGGATTACAAATGAGTAAATGTATTTGATGTCTATATGTAGAGTGCCATTATCTCTGTTCTAGTCATAATAAGATTGAAATAATATATTTGGTTGTTCTCCACCAATTTCTTCAGTATTTCCTTCTCACACAAAAAATGAACCTGTGAAATCCTCTTTGTGTAGTTGTTGAAATATTTGAGACTAGTCTGAGCTGTGCTGTGCTGTTGTGTGCTATGCTGCTCCAAGTGTTCAACTGCTGTTTGCTAGTTTTGAATAGGCAATGAGTCAGGCAACTTTTGGACAACTATGCATGCATTTTTATAAATACCTGGGGCACTGAATTCGTTTGTTTTCATTATAATGTCTGTTTAAAGTATTATTAGCCTTGTGTTCTATTCATACATTAGTGTCCTTAAACAAGGTGGTAACTCTTTGTAGATAAAGTTGTGGTAAGGGGCTATTTGCATCATCATTTCTGCTTATATGGAACAATGTGGGTACAGCTGGGCATATTTTCATGACATTTTTCTGTTGGAGGAATTTCAGTGTAATCTGTTGGTCAAGTTTAATTTTTGGTTAGTCTTACAAAAACAACACACTTTAAACCTAAATACATTTGTGATATCTTGCTTCATCCAAATTTAGCTGAAAATAGTTGTAGAGATAGAATTGGAGCATTTACTGATCTCGATTGAATGGCTGGGTGTAATACTGCATAATATAAAAGAGAACATAACTTTGCTGTAACTGTAGAATTTTATATATATTTCAACAGTTACGCCCAAAGTACACGAACCGACCGTTTATTTTACTTAAAATATTTGCCATTGTACATTTGTACTCTATGTGTGTGATTCTTTATACGAAATGCTTGAAATGGAAATTGCGCAGACTATATCTGTGTTTACACAGCTATGGACCAATGAAAAGTTGAGGAGTGATCAATATGGCGGTTGAAGTGCGATATGCATGCCGGGAAATTGGAGGCAAACGGCAATCATGGTGCGTTTGGTTAGATACACTGAATTTGAAAAATTACTAAAAATAGCTGTAATTGCTGAGTGTGCGTATACAGTAGCGCATGACAGAGTGAACAGTCTCTTGGTACATTGTTTTATTACCATTATTTATCCGAGATATACTAGTGAATGTGAAGAGTATGAAGTGAATGGGAGTCAATGTCACAACAGGTACGTAGACATTGATTGTGTCAGTACGAACAGCGCGGACAAATCAGGGTGCAGAGATGCGAACGCACCAACATTTGGCTTTTTTTGTGTTTTTATTATATCTACTCGATTTCATGTAATACGTATATCATTGCGTTGAAATGTAGTGTCGGTAATCTGTTGTGTGTAACAAATAGAGGGCACAGTTTGAGGTTGATTAAGATGCTAGTTTAAGAAGTCTCAAGCACCGTTCGCTTGCTGGGATTGCGGGTTCGAATCCAGCGGGGCGCATGAACGAATATCTCTTGGAAGTGTGTGTCGGGTGTCTGTGACGGGCCGATTCCTTGTCCAAAGGAGACCTACCGAGTGTGTTACTAAGTGTGAGCGGGTGCAACAATAACCCTCTATGCCTATACTGAGTAGGTAAGCAAGATTCTAATAAAGAAAGGTTAGGAATTCTATGGCATAAAATCTAACTAGTAGGTAATGAATTGCCCAGTTTTAGAAAGATTTTTATAACTGTAGGCGTTGTATGAGTGAAAAACAGTGACAAGAATTAAAGAAATTGTTATATAATGTGAAGTGTTAGACGAAAGTTGAGATATACATACTGCAGGAGTAAGTATATGATACCAGCACAGCGCAGTTGTAAAGGCAGGTTTCTGTAGTGCTGTAATGCTGCTCATAGATGGCAGGATAGGCTATATTGTTACTGCGCCGTATGTGATACAGGTACTCACGTTCTGAGTTTCAGTTGCAAAACGTACAAGGCGTAGGGAAATCTGTGGGGTTTCCCGGTTTCGCTCGTTTGTCCTGGTAAGCGTAACATGTAAATGAAGAAAAGTATAGAGCATTGGTGGAATGGAACTGACAGGGGAGAACCGAAGTACTAGGGTAGAAGCCTGCCCCATTGCCAATTTGTCGACCACAAATCTCACATGGCTTAGCCCGGGGTCGAACCCGTGCCTCCTCAACTTGAAGGCTCATGTTGGTCTATATTATATTTAAATATCCAGTTCCTACCTCGCAGGGAACACATGTTTCCGCTACAAGTGCCAGTAATTTAATATGAAATTGATGGTTGTCGTAAGAATCATGCAGAACACAGATACATCGCGTGGACAAGATGCCTACTTTGTAGTTTGAAATTATTGGTACATACAGTTACTACTAAGCTTAAAAGAGCATTGAGATGCTTTTCTGCGTAGACTGCAGGAAAGTTCAGCGTAAATGTGCACGCTGCAGGACGGCGGGCCGGAAAACCTATTAAGTGCGGAAACTGCGCATGTAGAGGTGAGTTGCTGTACTTCCGTATTAAACTGAACAGCCGGAAGGTGGATCTAATCAGGAGGCTGTTGGCTGGGCAGCGCGATAAAGACGCGTAGAGCGGAAGTGACTACTGTCGGCTATGGTGCGAAGGTCACAAAGTGGCTCCTGTGTTTCTGCTCTATTACTGTACTGTGAGAATGCTGCCCATAATTTGGAGGAGACTTGGCACTGCAGAAGTGGTAAGTTCTGTCGTTATGTTGTGCTAGTGACCTGATGCAATGTGCACAGCGGCACACAGTGTGAGCACTGGCTTTTCAGGGACGAGCTGAGATCTTGAGTTCGTGCATGTGTAGTTCTAACTTATACGCTGTACGGGCAGTCCAATAAGATGAAAACACTTCCACATGTTTAGCTGCATAATGTAGCAAACATAAATAAACCCAGAATGATTTTACGTGTACCATCGCCCAACATTAATTCCTCTTCCATGCTGTAGAATTTTCTTCTGGGCAGGAAAAGGAGTTTCATGTTAACCAGTTCGAAAATTTCTAGAATATGTATTTTTTTTTTTACTTCTTTTCAATTACCCTGTAATTTTCATACGATATTTGGTATTTATTTGTTTCAGTATAAAAAAATTGGGCCAAACAACAAACGCCGTAAGCAGCGCGATTTTTGCCACCGAAAGTAATGAGCGGTTTTGTGTGCAAACAGCAAACATGCGCGTGGTTATGGTTATCATATCAATACGAAACTTGCGGCTCAAGACGGCCTCTATTCCTAACTAGACCGCTTGCGTCAGTTGCCGTTAACTGTGTGTGCGCGTTGGATACACCTGAGCAAACAGCAGCACGATGTTCTGTAAGTACTCACATTGGGGCTCGATTGTGGCGCCCAACGAAGTTACCTAGGCTACTTTAAGATGCGTGTAAACCAACCAATGTTACCAAGTTCCTGTAACTAAACTTGAACACAGTACACCTTCATGGACAGACGATACTCGTAATACAGAATTAGTTTATTCAGTGGCGGTGTTTGTTGCTGTGGCGTGTTTCGTGCAGTATGTATAGCTATTTTCAGGTATGAAACAATACAGAATATGGAGAGCCACACACATTGCATTTCTTTTATCGCTGTCCTGGGTACGGCAGTTGTCAAGGGATGTCCCTGCGGATACAGGCTTCCCCTAACATAACCTGCTTGCTCAATGCAAAAACAAAAGAAACATCTGGTATATTAAGCTGTAAAATATAACATTGCTTGCCTTGTTCTTTTGTACCCACTGCGAATGAAATAGCTGAAGATGAGTAAGACTGCCAGCCGAGACACGACGCAGCAGTACAGTAAAAGTGAGCCTAAGTTTACCCTAAAACAGGCCACGAAGGCTCAGAGGGCGAGTAGATGTGTAGTTCTACTCATTCTTTAACCTCGGCGCTAGATGAGGGTGGATGGTCAAAACCACACTCCTGCTGCTTTACCCCCGGGAAAGACCCGGTGTCCACTGTACAGGAGGCTGTGGGTGGGCCCCAGGGCTGGTCCGGACGGAGGCAGAAAATCTCGCCCCCCCCTCCCCCCCCCCCTCCCCGCGGCCCCCACCCCCCACGCCGCGTCCCACTCCACTCTCCTGGTGCACTTCACCGCCCCTCCCCAGCACCACCGCCGCGG
>Ga0136643_10008633_pt1 | contig 14921 bp, 12 predicted proteins | sample TergutLab28metaG_FD_96883 | JGI IMG/M metagenome (GOLD analysis project Ga0136643, IMG submission 96883) | Labiotermes labralis P1 segment gut microbial communities from Petit-Saut dam, French Guiana - Lab288 P1 (version 3) (version 3) | ecosystem: Host-associated > Arthropoda: Insects >... | reverse complement strand
TTTAACACGGTGAACACTGAGTACTATCCTGTTTGGCTGCGTGGCACCGATTGAATATTGTACAAAAGGGTAGCCACGGGAAGAAGAAAGTGTTGAAGCGGGCGGACCCAAAGGCATTGAAATAAAAGCAGAATTTGGCGGCGAAGTTACCATAAATGACATTAAGAAAAAGCGCGAAGTGGTTATTTCTAACAGTGAGACTGGCGAGGAAAAAGCATATTTAATACCATATGGTTCACGTATTAAAGTGCATCCTGGGGACATGGTAGAGCCAGGCAGTGAACTAACCGAGGGTAGCGTATATCCTCACGATATTCTAAAAATCAAAGGTCTACGTGGTGTGCAAGACTATATGATACAAGAGGTACAACGGGTTTATGACCTTCACGGCGTAGACATTAACGACAAGCATATTGAAGTAATTGTTAGACAAATGCTAAAACGCATAAGAGTGGATGAAGCCGGTGATACAGGGCTGCTTCCGGGCTCTTTGGTCGACTGGCTAGAACTTGAGGAAATTAATAAGGAAATGGAAAACCAAGGGCTAGAATCTGCCGAAGGCACACGTGTACTTTTAGGTATTACAAAAGCATCCCTTGCAACAGATTCATTCCTTTCTGCGGCATCTTTCCAAGAAACAACCAGAGTACTCACCGAGGCCGCAATACGTGGTAAAGAAGATCGTCTCATTGGTCTTAAAGAAAATGTTATTATTGGGCAGCTTATACCGGCAGGTACCGGTATGCCTGTTTACCGCAGTGTAGAGGTTGAAAATGCTGACGGATATGCAGACTTTGAAGATGATGAACCACTTTATCCAATGATGACAACGTCGAATACAGAAAGTTAAGAAAAAATTTATCAGGTAGCCCGAAGCGATGATTTCGGGCTTTTTTTAATTCAACTGATTCCAAAATGTCATCAGTTGAATTTCACATGAATACTAATATTACAATTCGATTAAATTCATGGTTGATTTCACAATTTTTTTATGGTATTATCTTGTTGCTTAGGCAAATTGACAGGAGATACGAAGCTATAAAAACGTTTTACCTTTCTACAGCTTCGGTATTTTGCTTTTGCCAATAATTTTAGGAAAGAGGTGAAAAATTTGTGAATACAACCTCGGTACCCACAATGGGCAAAAGAAAGAATAGACCTTGGTATGTTAAAATGGTAAAACAATGGGATTTACAGCTTTTGGTAATCCCTGCAATCATCTATATACTCATATTTTTCTATATACCAATGTACGGTATTGTTATTGCCTTTCAGGAATTTAGGCTGGCCGATACCTTTGGCCGCAGCGACTGGGTTGGACTGCAACATTTCCGCGTGCTGTTTAACGATCCGCTTTTCCCTAGGCTCATACGTAACAACCTTGTAATGGGCGGAATGCGTGTATTTTTCAATTTCCCGCTACCAATTATTTTTGCACTACTGTTAAACGAGTTACGTAGTCCGCTATTTAAAAAGACAACGCAAACAATCAGTTACTTACCATTCTTTATCAGCTGGGTAGTTGCTGCAACCCTAATGTTTGACTTTTTTTCATTAGAAAACGGCGCAGTAAACGAACTACTTATGGCGTTAAGAATTATTGACGAACCAAGAAACTGGTTTGGTAGGTATCAGTATTTTTGGGGTCTGGTATTTGCCACACATATATGGAAGGAGCTTGGCTTCTCGGCTATTATATATATAGCTGCCATAACCTCCATAGATACGGAACTGTATGAAGCAGCTTCAATGGATGGTGCAGGCAGGTTTGATAAGATGTGGTATATTACTATCAAAGGTATAATGCCAACAATTATAATCTTGTTTATATTAAATATCGGTAGCCTTATGGCCACCAGCTTCGACCAAATAATGATGCTTACACGTATGATGGACAATGCCTTCTTGCGAGAAAGAGCAGACATTTTGCAAACATATGTATTCCGCGTAGGTATTGGCGGGCGACGCTTTAGCTTTGCCGCAGCGGTTGGTTTGCTTGTAACATTAATGAACTTCTCATTATTGCTTGGCGCAAACTGGATTGCAAGACGAAAAGGCGAAACTTCATTATTCTAGGAAGGTGTTATTATGGTAGGAAAGCGTTCTATAAAAGACCATATTGTTGATATCATAATCGTGCTCATCATGCTATTTGTAATTGCGGCGGTTATGTATCCGTTTTTAAATGCTCTTGCAATATCTTTTAACCATGCAGAAGATACGGCACTTGGCGGTATTACACTATGGCCAAGACGATTTGCCTGGGAAAGTTATCGCAGCATTTTAACAAATCCAATAATTTGGAGAGCATATGCAATAACCATTTACAGAACTGTTGTTGGTACTGTTCTGGCACTATTCTGTACAGGTATCATTGCATACGGCCTTTCACATTCAAACTTGGTTGGGCGTAAAGCATATTCATTTATATGCTTGGTGCCAATGTATTTTACCGGCGGTTTAATACCCGTATTCCTTATGATAAGACAGATGGGTCTTTTCAATAACCTTTTAGTTTACGTAGTACCTGCGCTAATTGGTTTGTTTAATATCATTTTAATGCGGACATTTTTCCAATCCCTGCCCGAAGCATTAGAAGAATCTGCAAGGATTGACGGTGCAAATTATTTGCAAATTTTCTTTAGAATAATTGTACCTGTTAGTACGCCGATTATGGCAACAATCGCACTATTTGTTGGCGTTGGTCACTGGAATGATTGGTTTACCGGTGTAGTATATATAACCAATCCAGATCTTAGGCCGATGCAAAATGTACTGCTTAGTGTGGTAAATGAAGCCAGAATGCAGGAGCAGTTGGCAGCCCTTACGGGCCAAGCCGGTGGTGCAGCAGCAGCAGCAGCTGGAATGATGGGCAGAGGCCGTCCGGCAAATGTGCGCAGTATTACAATGGCAACAATGTTTGTAACGATTTTTCCTGTATTAATCGTATATCCATTTTTACAGAAATACCTGGTAAAAGGCATGATGGTGGGTTCTATCAAAGGATAGGTCCCCCTTAGGCAACTATATAACTTAAAAGGCCGAATTTGCAAAATGAAGGTCGAAAAAAGGAGAAAAAATCATGTACAAAAAATTGCTTTTACTTGCAATGCTATGTGTAACACTAGTTATTGCAGCAGCCTGTGGCAATGGTGGTAATGACACACCAGCGCCAACAGACCCTCCGGCAGCGACAGAAGCACCCGCTGCAACACAACCACCTGCACCTGGTGAAGACTTAGACGAGCGCGCAGAAGTAGAAATTGACGGCGACCGCGAATTTGTTGAGTTCCGCTGGCACGCAAACTACACATGGGCAACAAACTGGGAGTGGGGCGCAGATGCTGTTAGCCGTCACTGGGGTAACATGTTTAACATTCATGCAAACCTAACATCTCCAGATGAACTTGCAGACGAAACACTTAACCTTATGATTATTGCCGGCGACATGCCAGACGCAATCTGGATGGACCGTGGCAATATGCTTGCAGAAATCGCAAGAATGGGTCTGCTTTACAGTGTTGACGAACTAAGAGCCATGGTAGACAACAACTGGTACAACGAAAACGTACCTGCATCTACCCAACGCCACTACGAAATTGACGGCGTTAACTACGTTATACCAAACTGGGTACGCATGGGTGAAATCGGTGTACCTGGTGGCGCAGCAGGCGGTAACATGGCTTGGATGAAAAACACCAACGTGCATGACGCAGTAGGCGCACCTGAGCTTGTAACATTTGAAGACCTTTTTGATTATGCAGTAGCAATTCGTGATGCTGGCCTAACAAACCACACAGGCGCACCAATGATTCCTGTATTGTTTAACGGCGGACCAAACTTTGGTCAAGAATTTGTTAATGCAATATTCCTATCATTCGGCGGCATGAGCGAAGGCTGGGGCGGCTGGTATGGTATCCATCCTGAAACACAAACATTCGGCAGCTTCTGGGATAACCCAGTATGGCGTGACGCTGTAATGGAAGCAAACCGTTGGTTCCGCGAAGGTTTATTCCCAGCAACACACCTAACAAACTCTCAAGATCAATTTGAAGAGCTAATGGTAGGTGGACGTGGCGGCCTTATCCAACACGACCACTCAACAGACGACGCTTTCGGCTTCCGTCGTATCGTTCGTGAAAACGACCCTGGCAACTCAATCGAAGTTATTCGTCATGAAGTAAATGGCCATCCATTCCTATACTTGCCTTCAGCCGAAAGAGGCTTAACACACAGCGACATTACACACCAAATTTATGGTACACTTGGCTGGAACACCTCTGTTATCGTAAGAGGCACTGCGCATCCAGGCCGTATATTTGAACTTTTCACATGGCAACTTACCCCACTAGGAGCTATAGAGTGGACATTAGGCCCTCAAGGTTACCTATGGGATGAGCTTGATGCAAATGGTTTCCCAATTCTTCACACACCTCCTGCTGCACTAACATCTGAAGAGTTCAGCGACCTAGGTCTATGGCGTTGGGATCGTCACGGTCATGCAAACCACGTAGACGATGCTAAATTTGCCGCAAACGCAAGATTGCCAGTCGAAGATCAAAACTGGGTAGAAACAATGCAAATGACATTGTTTACACCAAACCTAATTCTTTCTGACGAATTCCAAAACATGTTTATTCAAATCGACAGCTTGTCTGATCTAGGTATCAGACGTGCAATGATCGAAGACCATTTTGAAGAGTGGCTTCCACAAATCATTATTGCACCAACAGCTGAAGATGCAGAGCGTATGTTTGATTCTGTTCGTGACTTTGCATTTGCAAACGGCATGTACGAAATCCAAGAAATTTACAACGCAAATTGGGAATTCAACAACTCCATGCAAGGTGGATCTGTATTCCAAAACAGATGGTAATTTGATGATTTAAACTTCATATAACACCAAAAGAGATGTTGCTACATTAGCAGCATCTCTTCTTTTATTTGACAACAATTTACCTGTCGTATATAGTCAATTAATATGGTATACAATAAAAATATGGAGGAATTATTTAATGAAGAAAAGAGCACTAAAAAGGATTTTAACAGGATTTTTAGCCGCTATAATGGTGGTATCAATACTTGCAAATTCCTACACTGTCTATGCTGCAAACCCACCGTCCGTTTGGGCGCAAGAAGCTGTAGCGGAAGCAATTAACGCGGGCTTAGTACCAGTCCATTTGCAGTCAAACTTTACCGCTGCCACAACAAGGGCGGAATTTGCCGCTTTGGCCGTTGCACTATACGAAAACAGACATGGCACAATTACAGGCCGCATAACCTTTGACGACACCGCAGATATAAGCGTTGCAAAAGCAGCATATGTAGGCCTTGTGAACGGTGTTGGAAACAACATGTTTAATCCAAACGGAACATTAACCCGGGAGCAAGCAGCAGTTTTAACTTCCCGATTAGCAGACGCACTTAACCATCCGTTGCCAAGAGTCCCATCAACCTTTGCGGATAACGCCAACATAAGCTACTGGGCATTAGAAAGCGTTGGTCATGTACAGGCTGCGCAAATAATGGGCGGTGTTGGAAATAATATTTTTGATCCGCGAGGCTCGTACACCAGAGAGCAGAGCATTGTGACCATAATGCGCCTGTACAATATTATACCGGTAACTGAGCTTGAATTGCCCGTAAACTGGCCGGAAGAAGGCGGCACCGCTCCACCCCCTATAATTAACGGCGAAACTGTAGGTAATAGCGCATTTATCGGCACATGGTCCTGGGTAGACATTCCTACTTGGAGATTTGTGTTTAACGCAAATGGTACAGGCACATGGGCAACTGCGGAATACGAATCTGCAAATATAGAGTGGATGCTAACCGGTGGTGCATTGCATATAATAACCCATTATGATAGTGACGAATCCCTTGAAATTTGGAATTTTGTAATTACAGATGGTATATCACTCCGGTTACAATCCACTACAACAGGTGAAGTAATATACCTTGTATATGGCGCAATTGATTTGATACCCGGAGAGGCTTACTCTGCACTTGTTGGAAATTGGATTTGGGACAGCAACCCAAATTGGGTATACACCTTTAATGCAGACGGCACAGGAACACGAGGGTTTCCCCATTCTCTTGAGGAATTTACCTGGGAAGTTTACGGAGACGAGCTAAGAACTACCACAATTATTATGATACAATTATGGGCATTTGAAATTGATGGTGACACCCTTAGACTTGAAACATTGCAGGTAGATGGAATTTCATATATTTATACGCGTTATTAGAGCATAATTAAGGGGCTGCTTGGGACACGCCATTAAGGTAAAAGCAGCCTCTCTGTATGCAAAAAAATGGCGAAGTATGAACTGTACTCCAAAAGTTAAGCAAAAAAGTCTAAGCACTTTTGGAGTCAGTTCAATAATGTGAAATTCTAGAATTTTTACAATGGAACGGTAACATCTACCACGCCATCACTGAAACTTTTTTCATGAGAAATTATAATTACATTGCCGCTATATTCAATTAACGCCTCTCGCAAAATATTTTTTGCGGTTACATCTAGATGGTTTGTTGGCTCATCCAACACAAGCAAATTGTGCTTCATGAGTGTTAGATGGCATATTCTAACTTTAGCTTGTTCTCCGCCAGATAAGGTAGACAAACTCTGCAAAATATGTTTGCCTCCAATCCCAGCTTGCGCAAGTGCCGTATACACGTCCTTCCTTGCCATTTGTGGGAACAAGGATGCAATGTAGCTGTAAGGGGTCAGATTGTTGTTATCCCAAACATATTCCTGCTTAAAGTAACCCACTGCAGCCTTTTCGTGGAATTTTGAATTTCCGGATAAGGCTGGAATTTCGCCCAAAAGGGTTTTTACCAACGTGGTTTTGCCAATGCCGTTAAAACCTGTGATTGCCATTTTAGAACCCCAGCTGAGGTTAAAGCTGATTTTTGGCAAAAGCGGGCGGTCATAACCAATTTCTAAATCCTCTGCTTCTAATACATATCCACTGCTAAGGGCGGTGCTTTTAAATTTAAAGTTAGGTCGTATATTGTCCTTTGGGGGTGCAAGCCTGGTTACTCTATCCAGCATTTTCTGGCGGCTTTTTGCCATACTTGCTGTAGCTGCACGCGCCTTGTTGCGAGAAATATAGTCTTCTGTTTTTTCAATCCACTTTTGTTGAGACATATAATTTTTTATATATTGCTGGCGGCGGAAGTCCTTGCTGCTCAAATATGCTGTAAGGTTACCCCTATATTTTGCAACGGATTGAAATTCAATTTCGCAAATACAGTTTGTAATCTTGTCCAAAAAATCGAAATGATGGCTTACCACTATAAACGCGCCTTTAAAATCTCGCAGAAATTGCGTTAGCCATTCTATATGGGCTTTGTCTAGAAAGTTGGTTGGCTCGTCCATTATTAGTACATCTGGGCCCTCCAGCAATAATTTTGCTAAAATAACTTTAGCACGCTGGCCGCCGCTTAATTTTGAAACCGCTGTATCCATGCCAAGAGATGTTATGCCAAGGCCTGCGGCAACCCGGTCTATATGGCTGTCTAGTTCGTAAAAGCCTTTTGCCAGCAGTTTTTCTAAGCAGGCTGCGGATTGTTCAATTTGCTTTGCATTTTGTTTTGCATTCGGAGCGGATGCGAGTGCTTCGTTTATAGCGTTGTATTTGGCCTCTAATTCATACAAATCCGCAAATGCGGTTTGCAGATAACCTCTAATAGAAAGCCCATGGTCAAGTTCTCGGTATTGGTCTAAATACCCGATGGATATTTTCCGCCGCCAAATAATATCTCCTGCCTCCGGAATTGTCTCGCCGGTTAGTATTTTTAGCAATGTGCTTTTTCCTGATCCGTTTAGCCCTACCAATCCCATTTTTTCACCTTCAAACAAATCAAAGGATATTCCTTGCAAAAGGGTGTTGTCGCCGTAGGAATGGGTCATGTTTGTAACTTTTAGTAAACTCATTAAAAAGTTCCTTTCATATTTATACTACTGCCCACGGCAAAACAAAAATGAAAAAAGCCGTGAGCAAAACGCTCACAGCCTAAAGGGTTTCTAATGTACGTGTCGGTTGAATTGCAAACAAAGCCAGTCACCTGTTTATGGTGACGACCTTATTGCTTCAACCGACGAAACCTGTATTACGCTCTGTACAACGTTCCGCCAATAATGGATTGTACAGAGCAAAAACAAGACATAGATACATAATTAATCCCCTGATATTTAATATTACACTATATTTTACTGTGCAAAAGCACTATACAGTGTTTTGTATAGTGCGTCAAGCTTATCTATACGCAGGTCTTTCTGTATGCCAATAATCGGGTATTTCCCTTTCTTGTGGTATTTCTGCGGATCTTGCCCCAGGCCTTTCTGTGGGTCGTTCCTCTGGTCTATCTGCAGATCGTTCCGCAGCGCCTCGTTGATTAACGCTTGGAACAAGGTCATTGTGTTGTGTAGAAATGCGTATGAGGGTCAGTGTTTCTTCGCCTATTGTTACATCGGCTACACGTCCTGTGTTATCTGTAACTGCAAATGTTATCTGGCGCCCGAGCACTACTAGATTTCCATTTGCATCTATATCAAAATGAGTTGCTACGGCACCTAAAAATTCTACACTTACTATTTCCGTTTTAACAAAATGGCGTTCTGCATACTTTGTTGCAGCTTCAATATGCGCGTCAAGTTGTTGTGGTGGAGGGCCACCTGCACGTAATTCATAAAATCTGTCTGGATCCATGTTTCTGCGCGCTTCCATTAGTGCGTTTTGGATCGTCTCCGTCAGTGCCATTTGGCCTTCTAGTTGATTTGTTGCATTAAATATATCTATTCTCTCTCCGGTAACTGCATCTAGAACAAATCCAAAGGTTGTTTCGTTCAAGTCTGTAGAGTCTGATGGAATCACCGAGCCACGCCAAAACGACCGGGTCATGGACGGCATTGAAGAATAATGCAGCCAAACGGTACTGCCATCTATACATTCCCCAATCACATCCAGAATATATTGTGCGCCAATTTGGGCCGCAGCCTCTGGAGATAGGGCATTTGCACTGGGTATTAAATCTCGCCCTTCTATATGCACACTACCAACATGTACAGATAGTGTGACGTCTGTAGTTTGCGGCGCTTCATTCCCTGTATTTGTAGCTGTATTTGAAGGCGGAATAATTGGGGGAGGGGCAGAAAGTGTGATGCTTTCTGTCACATTCGTTACCGCCGCAAGGGCCAAATCGTTAATGCCAACAAATGCCGCACTAAATATCCCAATGGATAAAGCCGTTGCGGTTACTACTTTAAAAATTTCCTTACCTTTTTTCTTCATTTACGTTCTCCTTTTGTTTAAGTTATTGTGTGGGCCTCACAAGTAATATAATAACGCCGATGTTTCATGAAAGTATCAGGAAGTTGTTAGGAAGTTGTAAAAGTTATTTCTATTGTTGTTCCTATGCCTACAGCTGATTCAATGGTCATTTTTGCCCCATGGGCCTCTGCAATTTGCTTACATAATGTTAAACCAAGCCCGGTGCCGCCTTGCGCTCTATTTCGGACTTTATCTACACGGTAGAAAGGTTCTGTTATTTTTGCAATATCTTCTGCGGAAATTCCGCAGCCATTGTCAGTTATAGAAATTACAACGTAATTGTTTTTTTTAATTGCGTGTAAGCAAATTTGTGAGGGGCTTTCGTTAGAATCTGCTATAGCTTTGATAGCGTTATAACATAAATTTAACAGCAAGCTCTTTATTAAATCTTCCTGGCCTATTAAAATATCCGCCTCATTTTTGCAAACAAGCTCAATATTTTCATTTTGTAAGGATTTTTGCAAGGTCTGCCGGATATCCTCAAACAACCTGGAAATTGAAATTTCATTTTTAACAGGGGTATAATTTCTTAATGTTGCAAGTTCCAAAAGAGAATTTGCGATTTTTTTCATATGGCTGGCTTCGTCCATTATGGTTTGGGCGGAGTCTATAATTTCGCTACCGTCAAGGGGGGTTTTTTGGATATATTCTGCATAACCGTAAATTGACGTGAGGGGGGAGCGTATTTCATGTGCAAAATTGTCTACAAACTGCTGCTTACCAATGGCTTCTGCCTCTAAAATGCGAATCTGCTTTTCTATTTCTCCTGCCATCTGGTTAAAGCTTTCCGCCATTTCAGACAGCTCGCTTTCGCCTTTAATGTTAATTCTTTCCGCATAGTTACCCATTGCTATTTTTTTAGAAGTCCCAGCCACAATACTAAGGGGTTTAAAAATGCGCAGCAGGATAAAATATAAACCAAATGCGGTAATAATAGAAAACCCAATTGCAAAAGTTAAAATTACACGCTGAATACTCCGCAGTTCTAGTATATTTTCGGTGAAATTAAATTGATAGTCTATTCCAAAAAATTCAAAAGGCTCGGGTAAACCACCGGAAATGTGTATTAAATGCGCATCATTTTGGCGCACAAATAAAATTTGGGAATAAGGCGGCATCTGCTCGTAAGATCTCGTTAGGGAAATATGGATATCGTACCTGCTATAGTACATGGAATACCCACGCACCAACGAATCTACCCCAATGGAAAAACTTGTACCAAACCCATCATTCATATCATATAAAACAACAATATTGCGGGTGAGAGAAGCTACAATCCTTTGATACTCGCTAATGCTTTGCTCTTTAAGCATGTTCATTTGGCTGCGGGTCATGTAAACAGAAACCGTTCCTACAATGGAAAACAGCACAAAAAGAAACAACAGGTATGTGGATAGAAATGCCTTAAGCCTCACGTTGGTACCTCCAGCCTATATCCCAGCTTGTATATTGTTTTTATGCGATTTTCCCAGCCAAGCTTGCTTCTGAGTTTTTGAATATGAGTGTCTACTGTACGTGTTTCGCCGCCATAATCGTACCCCCATGCCAGTTCCAGCAATTTTTCCCGAGAAAGGGCTATGTTTTGGTTTTTTATTAATACTTCCAACAGTTCAAATTCCCTTGGAGATAGGTCTATGGTTGTACCGCTTACTTTTATAGTACGGCTTGTCAGGTCTATTTCCGCATTATCAAGGGAGAAGGAGGTACTGTGCTTTTGCGTGCGGCGCAAGACCGCCTCTATGCGGGCAAGCAGTTCAAGCATTTCGAATGGTTTTACAATATAATCATCTGCACCAAGGGAAAGCCCATTTAGGCGGTGCTCTAGCCCATCCTTTGCGGTAATAAATATTACAGGAGTGAATGGGATTTTTTTGATCACCTCAAACCCATTTAACCCCGGCAGCATAATATCCAAAAGTATTAAGTCAACAGGGTTTTCAAAGGCGGTGGTTATTGCGTCTGCCCCATTAAACACTTGAATATATGAATGCCCAACCAATTTTAGATTTTTTGCGATCAACTCATTTATCGCCTTATCGTCTTCCACAATTAAAATTTTTGCCATAAAAAAACCCTCCTAGCTATATTATAACCCTTAATTGTTACGAAGTTGTAATGAACCGCAAAATTCAAGTGGTTGCGGAGCGCATCCAGTTGAAATTGTCAATCGTACTATAATTCTAAGACTTTATCAATTATTATAGCATGGTTGCTTTCGAGGGTGTATAATGCATACAACTACAATGATAATCAAAAGAGAGTGATACCCCTATGAGAATTTTTTTGGAAAACACATTTCAAATACTAAACTACCAAAATAATCAGATAATTATAATGGCGGTTTATATTGCGCTTATTTTACTCACACTTATGCTGCGTGTAATTGCACACCTACACTTTAGAGGTGCAAACCTGGCACTTCAACTTGACACCCGCAAAGAAATTGAAAATAAAAGCGATATCACAAAACTAAAGAACAAACTACTACGCCGGGCCGTTGCAGAATATATCCGTACAGCAGAGCGGGCGGTTACAACGGTTCCCACTTCACAAATAGTAGAACGCACCGTATCTAACATGACGTTTTTAGGCTGGAGATATGACTCTGTTGTACCCTTTGTAGAAAGCATGGAAACCGGACTGCTTTGGGTGGGCGCAATTTTAACTATTACCTTTAGCAACTATGCCTTTATGTATGGCTCCTTGGCTGTAATTGCATTTGTGCTAACCCGGCTATTTACTGCATTTTTTAACGCAAAAAGTGCAAAAAGCCAACTTATAGACGATTTAATTTTATACGTGGAGCGTGAAATTGGCCGTTTTTTTGCAACCGACACAGGTGGGGCTGTTATTCGTCTAAAAAATGACCTGTCCGAAATTATAAATAAACAAACCATCGTTTATAAAGAAACCATGGAAAATATAGGTCACATAGTCGCATCTGCCATGACCAATGTGACCGAAAGCATGACTACCGCAACATCTTCTATAGGCCCGGATGTTGCAGCTGCCATGGACGAAAAATTACTAAACATGAATGACACCCTAACAAAAACCCTGCAAGATTGGCAAAATGCATTAACTAAAGCAACTGACGTACAAATTGCCATGAACGACTCTTCAGAACGTATTTCCCGGGCAAGTACGCGACTACAGTCTGCATCAGACTTATTGTCAACACATATGCAGGGGCATAGCAACGCACTTTCCGAACAAATGATAGCTTTAGTAAATGCTGTAAATCACTTTGCTATCCAGCAAGAGACAGTCATTCAACAAGTAAAATATATTGAACGTAACCAACATAGCCTAGAAGCCAGCCTACACAGCTACGAGGATTCTTTGCAAAATTTAACAAAATCTGTTGGGGAAGGGCTTGGGGCCTTTATAAATCTACATGCCCAAACATCTGCACAGGTGGTTAACGATGCCCTAAAAACCAATATTGATAAAGTTACAAACATACTAGATGCGGCAAATAAGGGAGGCTAAACATGGCACAGCTTGACCGTTTCGATACGCCACTACCTTCCCTTAACGTAGATACTAACGAAATACTTATTGAAACTAAAGACAATCAGGTTGGCAGTCTGTCTGTAAAAAATGCAGGCGGCGGTATCCTTAAGGGCAAAATACTTTCCAGGCTTCCGGGACTTGTATTTACCCCAAGCCAGTGGGAGGGCAATAAGCAAACCATAAATTACACATTTAATGCCCAAGAAGCCAGTCTTGCTACCGGGCAAGGTATTTCGTCCCATGTTTATATCTCCTCTAATGGTGGTGAAGTTAAAATTCCGGTGCGGGCAAGGCTAACAAAAATGTCTATAACCACCGTCCAGGGTACGACAATTGCCAACTTGCAAGATTTTTATAATTACGCACAAGATCATCCAGACCAGGCAAGGCGCATTTTTGTAGACAGCGAGTTTTACATGCTGCTATTAGCCATAGGTTATGAGTATATGGAAGTTTACGAATCCCTACACAAAGACTCCAACCGCGAGAGGTCCATTGATAATTTCTTTGTGCTGTCTGGCCTAAAGAATAAAACCCATATATCCATAAACAACACCCGGTTGGAATTTATCCAAAAATCATACGACACCCAAATAATGCAGGGCAACATAACAGTTAAAAAATCCGACAATGGTTATGCGGAAACGCCAATAACCGTACAAAACAACGCGTTTTGGTTAAACTGCCCTGCCATCAGGCTCATGTCAAATGACTTTGATAAAAATCTTACCGCTACAGTCGATTTTAGCATAGACCCGCGCAAAATAAGCGGTTCATATGTAAGAGATTTAATCACCATTGGGGTAGAACCTCAAAACACAGTAGAAATAACATACCGCCGGCTGCCACCCATATCATTACGGCTAAACCGTGCATCCCTACGCTACGATGATAGGGGCATACTACAGGTAACAAATAATACCGGTGAAGATATACGTGTAGAAGTTTTTTGTACGGAAAGTTATGTCCGTTTTTCTGCACGAAGCTACCTTGTTGGCGCCTATGGTGAAATTCCCTTTGAAATTAAACTTTCGGCATTTTTAAGTGCACAATTATTTTTCCGTAAATTACCCTTTATGAAAACATCTATAGAAGTTAAGACAACTGCACCGGGACTCACATACAAAAAAAGTATACCCTTAACGGTTGGGGAATGGTAGCTGAAAGAAGTGAATTTCTGCCCCAAGGAGTGGGATCAAACATGATAAACCTACAAATATCAGCACTAGAACAGCGCCTTGCAGCCAAAGACGACATTAAAATAGCAGTCACTCTAGCGCTTCGATACTGGCAAGCATCGCGCTTTTCCGATGCTGCTACAGACGCACGCACATTAATGCAGCGCGCAAACCACGTAGCACTTACTGCCCACAGGCGCAACCCTTTACATTTAGAAATGTACTCCACCGCCATTTTTATAGGAATAGAAGCAGGACATTATGACAATGCAAATGAATTGTTGGACAAGACAATGGTCCATAAATCTTTTTTGCGAACAAATTATCCATTACAGTACGCCATCATGTGTTTTTTATATGCCTATTTGGAGATAAATCAAAACCGTGTCCGCTCTGCGAAAAAACACTGGCGGGCATTAACTGACCATATTCATAGTGCACCGCCCTCTACAGATTACACAATTATGCTGGGGCTTTTGCACCTTGCATCCGGCGAGGTAGACGACGCCTACAACTATTTGCGAGAGGCTTTTCGGGAAGGCAGCAATAGTATATTTTTATACGAAGGACTATACAGATGTTACTGTACCTCCCTTCACAGCCTTGAAGGCAGCACCGTTTTAGCTGTGTTAATTTATGCCGCCAAACGGGGTGTAGACATTACAGATATTGCCACACATCACCAAAACTCACTTTTTGCCGCTATGTCCGCAAACCCCGAGGCAGGTGAGTACTTATATGCCTTAAGCGGCTACCCGCCACTGCTTAAAGCCATTTGCACAAACCGCATAACAAAGGGAGACCTATCAAAAGCGGCATATGTCTATTATAAAGAAGCTGAAAAAAAGCAAATTTCTGTAGTCGGGCTATTTCATGCACTGGTACATGG
>Ga0136643_10008632_pt1 | contig 14922 bp, 5 predicted proteins | sample TergutLab28metaG_FD_96883 | JGI IMG/M metagenome (GOLD analysis project Ga0136643, IMG submission 96883) | Labiotermes labralis P1 segment gut microbial communities from Petit-Saut dam, French Guiana - Lab288 P1 (version 3) (version 3) | ecosystem: Host-associated > Arthropoda: Insects >... | reverse complement strand
CATATCTTTACTAATTGTTTGCACAATTTTCATTTCGTTCTTCAACTCATTTTCATTTCTACCTAGCAGTTTCAGGTCATCCATACACAATAGGTGACTTATTTTCCTCTCAGTTCCATGTACGTGATACCCACAATCAGCTCTGTTTAACTCGTTTGTTAATGGAATAATTGCAATGCTAAATAGTAATGGTGAAAGAGAGACCCCCTGGAATATTCCTCTTCGTATCTGAATGGGTTGTGACTGCATTACTTCCTGTTTTGTTTTTAAAATAAGTCTTGTGTTCCATTTCTCCATAGAGAGTTTACAAAATCTAACATTATTATTATTATTATTATTATTATTAAGGAATTTGTGTGTGCTACGAAGCCATAAGGACAAATGGCGTTACAGTTCCACTCCTTAAGCTTGGTGCTAGCTGTATGTAGATGTTTGATTGAGTTTAAGACACAAATTTCCAAGGAAAAGGCTTTCAATGCCGTCACTTTACTTTTGGTAAAAAGTAAAAATTTCTTGTAATATATTTTCTAAAAACTTAAAATTTCGAACAATATGTATTACAAGTCGTGCACAACAAGGCCTTAAAATTCATTGCCATGTAGCAGAATCCTCCTCACAATCATGTTATTGCCATCTAGTCAAGAGTTTTCCAGTAAGGTTTCATTATTACCTTTTTTCAAAAAAATCCCCCACCAGAACTTATCATGATCCATTTCATATATTAAAATACCTATATATTTAAAAGCCATTCAAAAAGGTCCTCTAATCTGAGCGTAGATATTCACAGGGTTATGTAATGTTAACCAAAAATGTACTTTTTAAATTAACGTTTTAATTCAATTATTCCTGTTCTCTACATTTTTCGAACACCTTGTGTTCACCATCCAGAAGACTATAATGTACATTCAGCCTTATGTGTTATGTTGGAGGATGTGCTCGAGCACATTCTTCAACCTGCTAGACTGCTTGCATAAATGTATGAAAAACATAACATATAAGCCTGTATGTAAAATGTAGTCTTCCTGATGATGAACATAATACGTTCGAAACATGTAGAAGACAAGAAGGATTAAATTAAAACATTAATTTAAAAAGTGCATTTTGTTAGTTAACATTGCATAATTGTATCACAATGCACGGTACAAGAAACATACGTATATTCGTAGGAGTCTGCTGAAATCGTCGCTACCTGCTTTCTGCATGTTTTGCTCCCTCATCTTCCTTTATTTGTTCATGTTAATAGTGAAATTCACAAATCATAAAGTTAGTTATTATGTCATTTCTCTGGTTTTTTTCTCGCGTGTTCTCTCAGTTCAATTATTCTTCTCAACGCCTCCTTTCGAACACAATTTTTACTCTTCCCTTAAAGCGAGAGTCAAACTATCGCGTCCACAAATTTCTAAAATTAGGATTTCCATGTTTTAATCCTTACGTTTCTTGATGGTAAACTGGAAGAAAAAAGTTTCTGAAACGAATGTTAAAGAGAATTTCTGGAAATTGTGTGGGCTGGAATTTATGTGAACAAAAGTTTTTTTTTGTGGGTATAATAATTTGTGACTGCCTCTCTCCAGTTACCTGGATATTTCGATAACAGGGGTGTGTTATTCATTCTGGTAACAGGGCATAAACCTATGCAGATTTTAATATTTAAATTGTATATATCTGTGTTAATAATATGCCTTTATGTCTATAAAACCCCTTATTAATATCTTCAGCTGTGTGATCATGCAAATCAAACTCGTGTGTTGCATAAAGCTAGGCCATCCAGTCTCTCAAATTAGAGATATCTTCTGGTGTATCGCGGCAACTTTTTTGTTACTGGACTTTCAATATTCTGTTTCCTCATTTCACTCCTCCTTTTGTTCTTTCCGATTTCTCTGCAATCCGGTAATTTGAACCTTCTGCTCTTAATTTCACATCTTTTTCCGTTCTGACCTTATCTCCATCACAGTATAACCGCCTCTCTTAATTTTCTCTGTTACCCCATTCGCCTTCACTCTCATTACCTCCCTGACCTGACTCCCTGTCGGTCTCTCAATTTCCAAACTCTGTTTCTCCCTCTTCGTAACCTTCAGGAACACTTGGCTCAGGCTATGCGACGGCTCCTCAGGCAAAGTTCGTTTTCTTTATGAGTTCGGATGACGTTAGCAAGGCCCGCTATTGCGCTATATCAAGTTCAGCAACTGTCGGCGAGGGTTGCACCCGAACAGAGTTTCCCCTTTACGTCCCTTCTAACCCCTCATAACTTTCTCGTTTATCCGGGAATTCATAAAGGACTCAGAGCTGGGTGAAGCTCTTAACTAAGCGAACGTGTCTTATGAAGCAGTGATAGAAGTTTTCTTTCTGAGTGCCGAAATTTAACATTTTGCTGAAATGTAGAAATTTGAAGATATTTTTATTGTACTGCATTCTCCCGCTCACCACAAATTAGATCCAAACTTTTTCTGGCTGTGCAGCTCTCTTTTGAATAACCTGTAAAAATTTTTATACTTTTCATACCTACACGAAGGAGGAAATTTTGAAGAAATAACCATTGAGGTGATAATTCTCCTGGCATATTAACTGCATTCTCTGTGAGTGGTCTATTATGGCGTTTGGTAAGTAAATAGTCTCTTCCACCTAAGTTTTAAATTTTCATATTCCAAGTATTTACACCACTTGAGAGAAATTTTATTTTGTCTAAGAGAAATTTATTAAATATTTTACTACACACAACTTTCTTAAGTACCACAAAATGCTAGCTTAAACTTTGCAAAAGTCCTTGAACTTTACTGACTACCTTAGAAGAAACAATCATAATTACCAGTTAAACTATGGAATATTCTTAGATTAGAAGTCACATAATTATATAGATTTTTAGTTGTAGAAGTGAGGTGATAGGGTTTGTCTTGTTACTGCAGCCACAAGTGAATATATAGTACAGGTATGTGCCTATTCTGTATGAATGGAGCACTGGTATAACAATGATTGACAAACGAAAACGAAGTGTCAGAAAACAAACACTTTTAGCCACAATTATTTACCACAAATCCCACACTGACCACGCTCGAATCACACTTATTCCTCGGCTCCGAAAATCTGACAAATAGTCACCTACACTATAGCACGGCCTGTCACGTAATTACAGTTCACTGTCAAATTATACCCATGAAACATAATGTGTGCAGTGTGCTTTTAATTTACAAGCAGATGATTTAGATTACAGGCACCCACATGAGATAAAGGAGGGAGGGGTCTACCAAACAGGAGCAAACAAAGCAAAATACTGATCAAAACAAATGTTCTAACATGGAAAATGAAATACAGTGTTAATTAAGGTTTGAGGAATAGAGAGAAAAGTATTGTATTAATTATTGACCTTTACCGTATGCAATGGCGTTACTATATATGAATACGACGAGTCATACGACATTAGGACATGGAAAATTAAAATAAGGTAGTTTATATTCGCAACATCTTATGCGTTTCATTAATACAGTGCTAAGTTGTGACGTATACCTCCACAGCTTACATAGGATGTGCCATATAAATCGCAACCCAATATTGTAAGCCATTAATTATATTTTATTTTATTTTTTTCAAAATTACTAATAATGCGTCATTACGAAAAGTGTTTAAATTTTCTCCCGCTCTTTTGAAGAAAAGCTTTCGTCGTTTTCGCGGAGTTCTTTCTTTGCAACCTGTAGAAGATTTTGTTGATCAATGCCAACAATAGTCCCTTCATTGTTATGTTTGAAGTCTTCCAGACTTCTTGTGTTATCGTTGTATACTCTTTCTTTAAGAAATCTCCACAGAAAGAAATCACGTGACGTAAGGTCTGGCGATCGTGGTGGACAAAGCCATGCCCAATAATGCGATTACTGAAGACGTTCTGCCAGACATCTGTTGTTGTGTTCGCAGTATGGAAGTTGGCTGAAAACAACAGCCCCGTTTGTCCTCTTCCAGCCAAGTAATGAAATGGTTCAAATAGCTGGATAATTTTCCTCAGTAATTGTGTCTTCAAAGAACATTTATCCAAAATTCCTCTTCTATACGCTGCGTACCAAACACCAAACTCTGAAGAATGCAGACAATTTTCATGTAGTGCATGTTGATGTTCAGCGCTACATATTCTACTGGTTTTTCTCTTAACGTAATCACTCTAGTGGAACCACTCTTTATCCTTAAAAAACAAACTGTCCAACACATAAACCCCCTCTTGTGAGAAAGGCCATGCTGTAGATTAGAAAATTACCTCTAAAATTATAGCCAAGAAAAATGAAGAAAGGAAGCGAACTAGTGCTATACAAATTTTCGAATTATTCTTAGCAGAGGGAACACACTTTCTTGTATGCTTGCTTCAGTGTATATCTTGTATGGTACATCCTTTAATAATAATAATAATAATAATAATGCATTTTAATCTTACAATCTATATCATCTGTCACACATTACACTACAGCATACTGCTAACACAGGGATGAGAGACTATGAGAAATATGCTGAAAAATCATAACGGAATTGAGAATGTTTATAAATACGCATAAAGTTTTATCTGATGATAATTTGAACCTGTTCGAAAATCGTTAAATCATCAAACATAATATGAGGAGCCAAAAAATCTGAGAACGTAATTCCTCTGTTTGCCCACTCCATTATTCCAAGCTATCATAAAAAAAAAGTCGCAACAAAGCGACGTGTTTGTCAGGATAGTTATGTTCACATGTGGGAAATCAAGAAATCAAAAAGAAGTATCATTAAATATCCTTACTTAATTCAGAATTTTCGATGGTTCAAAGTCACGGTTCCGGCTGGCTTCAACAAGGTAAGGAAATGTCAAGAGGAGGTTTTTGTTCTATATTTCGACGCTAAACGATGTTTTAATAAGACATACTTTGGTTTTGTATCTGAAAGTTTAAGAATATTCAATATATTTTTGTGAATTTTATGTTTTGTTGACCCTGCATCTCGATACATCTGTGTAATGAAAACCAACTTCATGTATTATTTATCCTCAGTTTATTTCGTCAATCAACCTCTAAATGTTTCTGGCATATTTGTAGCCCATCATCAGGAAGTATACTGCATAAATAAAACAATTTGTAAGTATTGTGCTTTTTAGTTGGCTGTCTGTCGGACGGCCCGGCCAACAGACAGTCAACTGAAAAGCACAACACGTACTAACTGTTGCATATATAAAGTATACCTCCTGATGATGGGCTACAACTATGCCCGAACCATGTAGAGGTTGATTGACGAAATAAACCGAGGATAAATAATGCATCAAGTTTGCTTTTATTATAAGGATATTTTTGTAAACTCTGTAATTGAAATGGAGCTTAATTTCAGTTTGTTTCGATAGAATTCTTCCAAAAAATAACCAAGGTGTATTGGCAAAAACACACATACAGTCCTTTGTCTTTTTAGGTCACTGATTTTTTGGCACTGTCCACTTACATTTTCTCAGCAATAAAAAGTCTCTCGTCCAACTCCTCCCCCCCCCCAAAAAAAAAAAAAAACCGGCCGAAACTTTAAACAAAATCAATCAAAAACACACACACACAAAGTTTCCTATTTTCTTAGCTAATGAGAAAATGACGGTATTTCAAGGGAAACAATTTTCTTCGCTGGGTCCTACAGGAAAAATAAAAAAATTTCTTCGGCCTTCCTTTCCCTAACTTTCAATTCTGTTTGTGTTTCGCCTTTTGTCTAAAGTTTCCTCGGTCTAATGAGGTAGGTATGACGTGATATATTTAGTTCCAGCCTCTGTAATTTGAGTCAGAACGGTTGAAATGTGTCAGGTCAAATTTACAAAAAGTAAACGCTTATTTCTTCTTTAAGAAATCCATCTGAGATCATTTCTTTTAATTTGTTTCCAAGTAATATGAAATATTCTTGATTATTTTTCTCCAGAACGGGTGTAACTAAAATGACCGTTCAAATCACATATAGAGGATCCCTTAGGCTACATTTATAGAGTATCATTAGGTTGCTCAATTATAGCACATGTTTTCATACAAAGCCTTCCGAAAAGGTAAATTATGAAATATATTAAATTACTGTTACAACTGTTTTGTTTGTATGAAAAGACAAAACCAGACGTAAAGAATGCTTTGAAGAAATTGTCCAAATAAATAATTTCAATGCAACTCTCATTCTACTATATTCGCTAAAATTCATTTCGAAAACTTGCTTACATAATCATGGTCAATATCCAAACACAGTCCTCAGAAGACAGTAGTAACTTGTGTAATACTAATGTTTGATTCAATTTTACAGATGGCTACAGATTAGCGGATGAATTGGAAGGCCTCTAGTTTACTGATAATGAAGAATAAGTAAAATTTTTGCCCCATAGCAAACTTCCAATATGTCGGTTCTTTTAGTAGGTGCGTAATTTCATAATTTTACAGCCAGGCCGTTGAAGAACTCACAGGCAGAATCTAGACAGCTCTAAAGATATTTGACCAGGAAATGATATGGCGCATACAGGATGAAACTGTGTACATGTGAAAAGTCTTCAGTACTACCGAAGGAGCTCAAATGCAGCACTTGAAACCCATGTGAAAAAAATGGCCATTAGAAAATCTTGTGTGGCAACTTAGATTATTGTATGTCTTACGATGTCTTTCATTACTGCACATCCGATCGTTACACCACTAGCGGAAAATACTGTGAATGTATGCGGAAAAACTCTTGAATATCGACAGACTGTTCAGTTGTAAAAGTTTTTCCTATGTGCTTATTTGTCTTCATTCTGTGTTCTCCATAAAATTGTTCTACCGGTCATCGGCTAATTTGTAATCACATTGGATACAAAACGCAATTCTGCCTTTGCAGAGAACAGACTGCGTCTCCAGTACACAGAAAAATCAGTTAATTCTGTTCAGGAAAATAATGGCTGCTTAATGTAAGAAACTGGTAAAATGCATTAAATGTGTCGAAGAATGCAGTGTTTTTGTGATATATATCAGATGGTACATAAATTTAGCATTGGGCATTCAACAGTTCAGATATCACTAAAATGGCTACGTCAAAATGCATCATATGTAAGGGAAGGTAAGAAAGTGTTGTCATGAAGAGAGTGTATTGTACAGAGAGTTACTTAAAATGTTAACGTATGGCTGGTTAGTTTTGTGTTATCTAGAAATAAGCAATATTTTCCATTTTATACCCAATAAATTACAAAAAGATTTATAGCGTTATTCTACTCTTAGCGAGAAGTGTCCATTCCGAGTTCATCTGCTGATGGGGTGTTTGACCGTGCATCTTCCTCATGATATAATGTGAAATGCCAACTTGATGCAACTAGGTAATTTTATTGATGTATTCTCAGCTCTACATGTTTCGGACGCACACGTCCATCATCAGGAGCATTAGATGTTCAGTTGTAGCATATGGTTTTCTGCACCGAGTTTGTGGATGGGTGGTGGTCTTGAGAGCCGCTGCGTGGGTCTTGTGTACGGTGCGGATGGTGCCGTGCACGGCACCATCCGCACCGTACACAAGACCCACGCAGCGGCTCTCAAGACCACCACCCATCCACAAACTCGGTGCAGAAAACCATATGCTACAACTGAACATCTAATGCTCCTGATGATGGACGTGTGCGTCCGAAACATGTAGAGCTGAGAATACATCAATAAAATTACCTAGTTGCATCAAGTTGGCATTTCACATTATATCATGAGGAAGATGCACGGTCAAACACCCCATCAGCAGATGAACTCGGAATGGACACTTCTCGCTAAGAGTAGAATAACGCTATAAATCTTTTTGTAATTTATTGGGTATAAAATGGAAAATATTGCTTATTTCTAGATAACACAAAACTAACCAGCCATACGTTAACATTTTAAGTAACTCTCTGTACAATACACTCTCTTCATGACAACACTTTCTTACCTTCCCTTACATATGATGCATTTTGACGTAGCCATTTTAGTGATATCTGAACTGTTGAATGCCCAATGCTAAATTTATGTACCATCTGATATATATCACAAAAACACTGCATTCTTCGACACATTTAATGCATTTTACCAGTTTCTTACATTAAGCAGCCATTATTTTCCTGAACAGAATTAACTGATTTTTCTGTGTACTGGAGACGCAGTCTGTTCTCTGCAAAGGCAGAATTGCGTTTTGTATCCAATGTGATTACAAATTAGCCGATGACCGGTAGAACAATTTTATGGAGAACACAGAATGAAGACAAATAAGCACATAGGAAAAACTTTTACAACTGAACAGTCTGTCGATATTCAAGAGTTTTTCCGCATACATTCACAGTATTTTCCGCTAGTGGTGTAACGATCGGATGTGCAGTAATGAAAGACATCGTAAGACATACAATAATCTAAGTTGCCACACAAGATTTTCTAATGGCCATTTTTTTCACATGGGTTTCAAGTGCTGCATTTGAGCTCCTTCGGTAGTACTGAAGACTTTTCACATGTACACAGTTTCATCCTGTATGCGCCATATCATTTCCTGGTCAAATATCTTTAGAGCTGTCTAGATTCTGCCTGTGAGTTCTTCAACGGCCTGGCTGTAAAATTATGAAATTACGCACCTACTAAAAGAACCGACATATTGGAAGTTTGCTATGGGGCAAAAATTTTACTTATTCTTCATTATCAGTAAACTAGAGGCCTTCCAATTCATCCGCTAATCTGTAGCCATCTGTAAAATTGAATCAAACATTAGTATTACACAAGTTACTACTGTCTTCTGAGGACTGTGTTTGGATATTGACCATGATTATGTAAGCAAGTTTTCGAAATGAATTTTAGCGAATATAGTAGAATGAGAGTTGCATTGAAATTATTTATTTGGACAATTTCTTCAAAGCATTCTTTACGTCTGGTTTTGTCTTTTCATACAAACAAAACAGTTGTAACAGTAATTTAATATATTTCATAATTTACCTTTTCGGAAGGCTTTGTATGAAAACATGTGCTATAATTGAGCAACCTAATGATACTCTATAAATGTAGCCTAAGGGATCCTCTATATGTGATTTGAACGGTCATTTTAGTTACACCCGTTCTGGAGAAAAATAATCAAGAATATTTCATATTACTTGGAAACAAATTAAAAGAAATGATCTCAGATGGATTTCTTAAAGAAGAAATAAGCGTTTACTTTTTGTAAATTTGACCTGACACATTTCAACCGTTCTGACTCAAATTACAGAGGCTGGAACTAAATATATCACGTCATACCTACCTCATTAGACCGAGGAAACTTTAGACAAAAGGCGAAACACAAACAGAATTGAAAGTTAGGGAAAGGAAGGCCGAAGAAATTTTTTTATTTTTCCTGTAGGACCCAGCGAAGAAAATTGTTTCCCTTGAAATACCGTCATTTTCTCATTAGCTAAGAAAATAGGAAACTTTGTGTGTGTGTGTTTTTGATTGATTTTGTTTAAAGTTTCGGCCGGTTTTTTTTTTTTTTTGGGGGGGGGGAGGAGTTGGACGAGAGACTTTTTATTGCTGAGAAAATGTAAGTGGACAGTGCCAAAAAATCAGTGACCTAAAAAGACAAAGGACTGTATGTGTGTTTTTGCCAATACACCTTGGTTATTTTTTGGAAGAATTCTATCGAAACAAACTGAAATTAAGCTCCATTTCAATTACAGAGTTTACAAAAATATCCTTATAATAAAAGCAAACTTGATGCATTATTTATCCTCGGTTTATTTCGTCAATCAACCTCTACATGGTTCGGGCATAGTTGTAGCCCATCATCAGGAGGTATACTTTATATATGCAACAGTTAGTACGTGTTGTGCTTTTCAGTTGACTGTCTGTTGGCCGGGCCGTCCGACAGACAGCCAACTAAAAAGCACAATACTTACAAATTGTTTTATTTATGCAGTATACTTCCTGATGATGGGCTACAAATATGCCAGAAACATTTAGAGGTTGATTGACGAAATAAACTGAGGATAAATAATACATGAAGTTGGTTTTCATTACACAGATGTATCGAGATGCAGGGTCAACAAAACATAAAATTCACAAAAATATATTGAATATTCTTAAACTTTCAGATACAAAACCAAAGTATGTCTTATTAAAACATCGTTTAGCGTCGAAATATAGAACAAAAACCTCCTCTTGACATTTCCTTACCTTGTTGAAGCCAGCCGGAACCGTGACTTTGAACCATCGAAAATTCTGAATTAAGTAAGGATATTTAATGATACTTCTTTTTGATTTCTTGATTTCCCACATGTGAACATAACTATCCTGACAAACACGTCGCTTTGTTGCGACTTTTTTTTTATGATAGCTTGGAATAATGGAGTGGGCAAACAGAGGAATTACGTTCTCAGATTTTTTGGCTCCTCATATTATGTTTGATGATTTAACGATTTTCGAACAGGTTCAAATTATCATCAGATAAAACTTTATGCGTATTTATAAACATTCTCAATTCCGTTATGATTTTTCAGCATATTTCTCATAGTCTCTCATCCCTGTGTTAGCAGTATGCTGTAGTGTAATGTGTGACAGATGATATAGATTGTAAGATTAAAATGCATTATTATTATTATTATTATTATTAAAGGATGTACCATACAAGATATACACTGAAGCAAGCATACAAGAAAGTGTGTTCCCTCTGCTAAGAATAATTCGAAAATTTGTATAGCACTAGTTCGCTTCCTTTCTTCATTTTTCTTGGCTATAATTTTAGAGGTAATTTTCTAATCTACAGCATGGCCTTTCTCACAAGAGGGGGTTTATGTGTTGGACAGTTTGTTTTTTAAGGATAAAGAGTGGTTCCACTAGAGTGATTACGTTAAGAGAAAAACCAGTAGAATATGTAGCGCTGAACATCAACATGCACTACATGAAAATTGTCTGCATTCTTCAGAGTTTGGTGTTTGGTACGCAGCGTATAGAAGAGGAATTTTGGATAAATGTTCTTTGAAGACACAATTACTGAGGAAAATTATCCAGCTATTTGAACCATTTCATTACTTGGCTGGAAGAGGACAAACGGGGCTGTTGTTTTCAGCCAACTTCCATACTGCGAACACAACAACAGATGTCTGGCAGAACGTCTTCAGTAATCGCATTATTGGGCATGGCTTTGTCCACCACGATCGCCAGACCTTACGTCACGTGATTTCTTTCTGTGGAGATTTCTTAAAGAAAGAGTATACAACGATAACACAAGAAGTCTGGAAGACTTCAAACATAACAATGAAGGGACTATTGTTGGCATTGATCAACAAAATCTTCTACAGGTTGCAAAGAAAGAACTCCGCGAAAACGACGAAAGCTTTTCTTCAAAAGAGCGGGAGAAAATTTAAACACTTTTCGTAATGACGCATTATTAGTAATTTTGAAAAAAATAAAATAAAATATAATTAATGGCTTACAATATTGGGTTGCGATTTATATGGCACATCCTATGTAAGCTGTGGAGGTATACGTCACAACTTAGCACTGTATTAATGAAACGCATAAGATGTTGCGAATATAAACTACCTTATTTTAATTTTCCATGTCCTAATGTCGTATGACTCGTCGTATTCATATATAGTAACGCCATTGCATACGGTAAAGGTCAATAATTAATACAATACTTTTCTCTCTATTCCTCAAACCTTAATTAACACTGTATTTCATTTTCCATGTTAGAACATTTGTTTTGATCAGTATTTTGCTTTGTTTGCTCCTGTTTGGTAGACCCCTCCCTCCTTTATCTCATGTGGGTGCCTGTAATCTAAATCATCTGCTTGTAAATTAAAAGCACACTGCACACATTATGTTTCATGGGTATAATTTGACAGTGAACTGTAATTACGTGACAGGCCGTGCTATAGTGTAGGTGACTATTTGTCAGATTTTCGGAGCCGAGGAATAAGTGTGATTCGAGCGTGGTCAGTGTGGGATTTGTGGTAAATAATTGTGGCTAAAAGTGTTTGTTTTCTGACACTTCGTTTTCGTTTGTCAATCATTGTTATACCAGTGCTCCATTCATACAGAATAGGCACATACCTGTACTATATATTCACTTGTGGCTGCAGTAACAAGACAAACCCTATCACCTCACTTCTACAACTAAAAATCTATATAATTATGTGACTTCTAATCTAAGAATATTCCATAGTTTAACTGGTAATTATGATTGTTTCTTCTAAGGTAGTCAGTAAAGTTCAAGGACTTTTGCAAAGTTTAAGCTAGCATTTTGTGGTACTTAAGAAAGTTGTGTGTAGTAAAATATTTAATAAATTTCTCTTAGACAAAATAAAATTTCTCTCAAGTGGTGTAAATACTTGGAATATGAAAATTTAAAACTTAGGTGGAAGAGACTATTTACTTACCAAACGCCATAATAGACCACTCACAGAGAATGCAGTTAATATGCCAGGAGAATTATCACCTCAATGGTTATTTCTTCAAAATTTCCTCCTTCGTGTAGGTATGAAAAGTATAAAAATTTTTACAGGTTATTCAAAAGAGAGCTGCACAGCCAGAAAAAGTTTGGATCTAATTTGTGGTGAGCGGGAGAATGCAGTACAATAAAAATATCTTCAAATTTCTACATTTCAGCAAAATGTTAAATTTCGGCACTCAGAAAGAAAACTTCTATCACTGCTTCATAAGACACGTTCGCTTAGTTAAGAGCTTCACCCAGCTCTGAGTCCTTTATGAATTCCCGGATAAACGAGAAAGTTATGAGGGGTTAGAAGGGACGTAAAGGGGAAACTCTGTTCGGGTGCAACCCTCGCCGACAGTTGCTGAACTTGATATAGCGCAATAGCGGGCCTTGCTAACGTCATCCGAACTCATAAAGAAAACGAACTTTGCCTGAGGAGCCGTCGCATAGCCTGAGCCAAGTGTTCCTGAAGGTTACGAAGAGGGAGAAACAGAGTTTGGAAATTGAGAGACCGACAGGGAGTCAGGTCAGGGAGGTAATGAGAGTGAAGGCGAATGGGGTAACAGAGAAAATTAAGAGAGGCGGTTATACTGTGATGGAGATAAGGTCAGAACGGAAAAAGATGTGAAATTAAGAGCAGAAGGTTCAAATTACCGGATTGCAGAGAAATCGGAAAGAACAAAAGGAGGAGTGAAATGAGGAAACAGAATATTGAAAGTCCAGTAACAAAAAAGTTGCCGCGATACACCAGAAGATATCTCTAATTTGAGAGACTGGATGGCCTAGCTTTATGCAACACACGAGTTTGATTTGCATGATCACACAGCTGAAGATATTAATAAGGGGTTTTATAGACATAAAGGCATATTATTAACACAGATATATACAATTTAAATATTAAAATCTGCATAGGTTTATGCCCTGTTACCAGAATGAATAACACACCCCTGTTATCGAAATATCCAGGTAACTGGAGAGAGGCAGTCACAAATTATTATACCCACAAAAAAAAACTTTTGTTCACATAAATTCCAGCCCACACAATTTCCAGAAATTCTCTTTAACATTCGTTTCAGAAACTTTTTTCTTCCAGTTTACCATCAAGAAACGTAAGGATTAAAACATGGAAATCCTAATTTTAGAAATTTGTGGACGCGATAGTTTGACTCTCGCTTTAAGGGAAGAGTAAAAATTGTGTTCGAAAGGAGGCGTTGAGAAGAATAATTGAACTGAGAGAACACGCGAGAAAAAAACCAGAGAAATGACATAATAACTAACTTTATGATTTGTGAATTTCACTATTAACATGAACAAATAAAGGAAGATGAGGGAGCAAAACATGCAGAAAGCAGGTAGCGACGATTTCAGCAGACTCCTACGAATATACGTATGTTTCTTGTACCGTGCATTGTGATACAATTATGCAATGTTAACTAACAAAATGCACTTTTTAAATTAATGTTTTAATTTAATCCTTCTTGTCTTCTACATGTTTCGAACGTATTATGTTCATCATCAGGAAGACTACATTTTACATACAGGCTTATATGTTATGTTTTTCATACATTTATGCAAGCAGTCTAGCAGGTTGAAGAATGTGCTCGAGCACATCCTCCAACATAACACATAAGGCTGAATGTACATTATAGTCTTCTGGATGGTGAACACAAGGTGTTCGAAAAATGTAGAGAACAGGAATAATTGAATTAAAACGTTAATTTAAAAAGTACATTTTTGGTTAACATTACATAACCCTGTGAATATCTACGCTCAGATTAGAGGACCTTTTTGAATGGCTTTTAAATATATAGGTATTTTAATATATGAAATGGATCATGATAAGTTCTGGTGGGGGATTTTTTTGAAAAAAGGTAATAATGAAACCTTACTGGAAAACTCTTGACTAGATGGCAATAACATGATTGTGAGGAGGATTCTGCTACATGGCAATGAATTTTAAGGCCTTGTTGTGCACGACTTGTAATACATATTGTTCGAAATTTTAAGTTTTTAGAAAATATATTACAAGAAATTTTTACTTTTTACCAAAAGTAAAGTGACGGCATTGAAAGCCTTTTCCTTGGAAATTTGTGTCTTAAACTCAATCAAACATCTACATACAGCTAGCACCAAGCTTAAGGAGTGGAACTGTAACGCCATTTGTCCTTATGGCTTCGTAGCACACACAAATTCCTTAATAATAATAATAATAATAATAATAATGTTAGATTTTGTAAACTCTCTATGGAGAAATGGAACACAAGACTTATTTTAAAAACAAAACAGGAAGTAATGCAGTCACAACCCATTCAGATACGAAGAGGAATATTCCAGGGGGTCTCTCTTTCACCATTACTATTTAGCATTGCAATTATTCCATTAACAAACGAGTTAAACAGAGCTGATTGTGGGTATCACGTACATGGAACTGAGAGGAAAATAAGTCACCTATTGTGTATGGATGACCTGAAACTGCTAGGTAGAAATGAAAATGAGTTGAAGAACGAAATGAAAATTGTGCAAACAATTAGTAAAGATATG
>Ga0136643_10008631_pt1 | contig 14922 bp, 10 predicted proteins | sample TergutLab28metaG_FD_96883 | JGI IMG/M metagenome (GOLD analysis project Ga0136643, IMG submission 96883) | Labiotermes labralis P1 segment gut microbial communities from Petit-Saut dam, French Guiana - Lab288 P1 (version 3) (version 3) | ecosystem: Host-associated > Arthropoda: Insects >... | reverse complement strand
CATCCCACCTCCTGGAGATCCATCCTAATATTATCCACCCATCTACACCTAGGTCTCCCCAGTGGTCTCTTTCCCTCCGGTTTCCCCACCAAGACCCTATACATCCCCCTCTCCTCACCCATATGCGCCCCATGCCCAGCCCATCACATTCCTCTCCATTTTATCAACCGCACAATATTGGGTGAGGAGTACAAATCATTTAGCTCCTCGTTATGCAGTCTCCTCCATTCCCCCGTTACCTCGTCCCTCCTAGGTCCAAATATTCCCTCAACACCATGTTCTCAAACCCTCAACTTCCTTTCCTCCCGCAATGTCAATGTCAAAGTTTCACACCCATACAAAACAACAGACAAAATTATAGTTCTATATATCTCAATCTTTAAATTTTTGGATAGCAACCTGGAAGACAAAAGATTCTGCACCGAATGATAGCAAGCACTTCCTGACCTCAATCTGCTCTTAATTTCTTCCGCAATAGAATTTTGATTTGTTGAAGTTCATCCAAATATTAAAACTCTTCCACCCTCTCGAAGGTACTATTATCAATCCTCACACTGTGATTTCGTCCTGCATTCTGATCTCGAGACATGACCATGCACTTAGTTTTATCAGCACTTACTTAATTAAATTAATGTACAATTATAACAAAGGTATATATTTTTATTTCAATATCTTGTTCCAGACACAGAAAGCTTCGGTTTAAAGTCCTAATTAGAAAGGATTAGGTCAATTGTCTGTCGTTGCTGTTTGTTGGCTCAATTTCGCCCATAGTTTCGATAGTGTATTACTTGGAAATCAAATATGGTTATATTAAAAACCTTCCAAATAAATTTTGAATTTTGTATGGTGATAGAATTTAAAGCGAGACAGTACGGGAATTGTAAACTTTTATAATTTCCCAGCATTTGTCGACCTACATTACGTTAAATATATTTAAGGAAATAAGGTATCGCATGTGTTATAAAATCGTGAGCATTGCTCTTCCATGAAAATTGCTGCCGGTTCGTGTCTGCAACAGAGATACCTGAGTAATAATTTAAACACTGTAATATGCAACTGATGCACAAATATATCATTCATCGATGCAATTAAAATTATAAAATATTTAAAAGTGCTCCAACATGTTTCGGATCACAGAGGATCCATCATCATGGAGCCTTATACAGTACTTGGCTAAAATTACAAGAGTCCATGTCAACGGACACGATAAACCCACTCTTGTAATTTTTAGCCAAGTACTGTATAAGGCTCCCTGATGATGGATCCTCTGTGATCCGAAACATGTTGGAGCAGTTTTAAATATTTTATAATTTTAATTGTATCTATGATTTATATATTTGTGCATCAGTTGGATAATAAAGTGTTTAAATGTCATTGAAGCAGGGTTCAAACATGAAGATACCTATGTAATAATTTTACTTGTTAGATTCTAATGTGAAGGATTGTGTCATTCTTGCAATGAGAAATTTTATGAAATCAATGAAAAATTCAAGCAAATGAACCTTAATTTTCCCCCAGCTTAGATGTGTGTTGTACACCTAGAACTTTCGGCTTTCAACCTCCCGCTGCAGGGGTTCTAAATATCCGATTTGGCAGTTGAAGGACGTGTTGTTGTACTTCGTTACTGTCCATTCATGAAATAACATTTTCTCTTTATTTGTGTACGGATTAGCAGCTGAAATTGATAGTCGAGATAAGGGCAAAGCAGTGCACTGGGACTCCCTAATGCTACGTCTCTATTTATTTTCACTTTAGAGAAAGCAAAAGAGTAACTCTCTCCCGAAGTGCTTACGATAAGATAGCACTTGCGTCGTGCTTGTCGAATGTTCTGCTTGTTCATCCTAGACTTCAGTTCTGAAACGTTAAAGCGTGTTAGTGAATTTAGGGCTACACAGTTTACAGTATTAAAGATTCTGTAAGAGTAGCTTAATAATAATAATGCGGTTCCCATATAATGTACGGGCAAGGAGTAGATTTAGCTCATATTGCGGAAATTCTAACTCATCGACAGACATGCCGTACAGTCCAACCACACAATATCTAGCCCTTCTTTTCTTTGGTATCAACCAAATATAAGAAATAATGTAATTTAGCGCAAACATATTTGATCTAGAAAATTAAAGAAGATTAGACGAGGTGTGTGTTTTCTTGAACATATTAAGTAACGACACGTTTGACCATTTGTAGCTGAGTCCAGGTTATGTATCACGAGGTATGTCGCTGTATGTTTCAGTTCCTTTCTGATGCTTGTGACAAATAAGGCCGAACTTATCTTTCCCTTATGCTCTGGAAACTTGTAATTATATGTCTTAATAATTAAATGTCGTGCACAACCTTATCGCATGTACTACGCACAGTCTGGGGGCTGGTGCTAAGGCAAGTTCACATTTTACCGGCGAGGTTGTTCAGAATAAATATTTTAATTCTTTTAAATATTTTTCAGACTGCTTTCTTAGGAGATAAATGTCACACAAGAAACAAAAAAAAAATTTCTTTCCATCTCTTCCTATTTCAATCGCTGATGTCAAGAAAATTTTTCAAAGTTGAGAACATTTGACATTCAGAGCAAGAAACAGGCAATAAAACGTATTTCTTTGGATAAATTTATGACTTTCTGAAAAGTACATAATAATTTATTGTAGGCTATGTAACATTTTTCTAGAAGATTTATAAAAATATACATAAAATCTGTTATCCGGTTTTGTTACATTTTTAAATTACAAAATTGTCAGTTTCAGAAAATTTTATAATCAAAAAGACTTACCTATTTGTGTCAATTTTACACTCAATATAATTTGCGGTTCTAGTTTACAGTGAAGTTAATATTGTTAAAAACTCAAAGGTTATGTTACGTAATTGTTTGAAATTTTGTCTGTAGTTGTCTTACTGCTATGTGTATTACAACAATGATCTGACAATAAATGAGAAGATTTTATAATATTTGGTGCTGAAGGTAACAGGAGGGAGCCAGCTTTAAGAATAACTTACAATTGGTTCACGTGTATGTTGCTTTTGTTGCTGTAGGTCATGTGACCAGCTTGTACACGTTACACAAACATACTTGTTTTGTTATTTACATTGATTAGTACTTACAGAAAAACAAGCAAGAAATTCGATCAAGTTGCTCTAAACAAGTAAGCTGAGAGAAGAAACTTGTCTGCTACTAATTCCGGGTTGTTTAAAACGCTGGAATCTTTTGGACCTAAATTTTATATTTGTTTCGATCATCAGCAATAGAGTGCCATCTTGCACTAAGTGGCAGCAGACAACATAAACACAGAGTTCCGTGGTTTTATGAACTTGGCTTCTCGCTGTATCCTCTTCTGTTTACCTTTCAAAAATGCTAGTATTATTGTTAAAAAAAAAGTAGCTAACACAAGAGTCCGGGTTCACTTAATTTTTGTTTCTAACATAGGGATTATTATGGGACTGAAGGTCTAATCTGCATTTTTAATATAATTGAAAATCGGCGCTTTGTGGTTAAAACCGCTCTTTGAACTGGTACATTTCTGGCATATTTTCGCTTTATCATATTTGTGGAGATGACTTCAAAAGTCTGATTTTTTTATTTCCAGTCAGTAATTTATAGCTATAAAATGCAAGAATTGTTTGTATTACAGACCTTTTTACGCTGAACATCTTCCGTCTTCAATAGAATAAAATGCACTTTATGTTACACGTAAGTTCCCTTTGAGGGAAGTTTGTAATCAGTGTAAGTGCTATGAAGATATCTTTTTAGCCCAAATTAAAAAAAAAGTTTCATTCATTCCTCTTCTATATAGTTGAGACCTTCATATGAAGACATGCTAAAAGACGAGCTATTTACAATCAGTTTACAAAGCTACAATGGATAAAACGTTTGCACCTGAATGCTGAAAGAAGGAGAAATATACTACAATGGCAATGGAAGATTTTAAAATTGATAATATATGGCTCATGAGGGGGAATTTGTCAAAAATACAAAACGTGTAACACAAGAACACAAGAGATTTCCTTAATAGAAGCTACATATACTACATATACTACATATACTACATATACTACATATACTACTTGTTCAAAAGTGTAGTATACATACTAAAAAGAAAGTTAATAGTTCATTTCGTTAATGGCAGCAGCACAAAAAATAAATAATTTGATTATATAATGAGGAATGATAAATATGATCGGGTGTGAAGAACATTTATGGATTTTAATCTACATAAATCAGAAGTTATTAATACATTGACAAGGCCGGTTGTATAAAACCTATAAGGATTTAGATATTAAATAAATTATAAGCATTACTTTTAGAGTCATAATAGACATAATAACAGACTAAATAAAGAAAATAAATTGCTTTCTGCAGCTCTGTACTATTGTTCAGAAGTTCTGTTATCCTTTTGAGGATTCTGCATTCGCAACGCTTTATTAACGAAAACATACGAAATTAGTTACAAAGAAACACAGTACCGTAAAATCGTCGTTTATTCAGTGAAGTCAGTAAGAACGTTACTCATTTGGCAGCACTGAGTGCGGAATATACTCTTCGTGACGGGTTAAGCCTAGCAGTTGAATACGATAATAAGCCCTGTGCATAGGGGAAGGTTATGCAGTACGTCACGCTGCAAGAGTCGTATTAACAATTTCCTACTCACGTACCATCCAAAAAGCAAAACACAGCGGCTGTTGTGAGTTATCGTGGGCTCAAGGTGTCAGCAAAGGGTAATCTCCCTCACTACCAAAATTACCACAAGAATAATAATTCTAGACTCTGCTAAAGACGTTTATAGCCTACCATACCACATTCTTGTAATATCGTATACATAAGACTTGGAGTTAATCATGTACATTTTATTCTCTATTAAAAGAGTAGAAATCATAATCACAGCTAAGAGTCTTTTACCGCATTTAAGAGGTTTGTGTGTTTTGTTGAGGACATTAAAAATCAAATAAATTTTGCAGCAAAATGAAAGCCAATTAGAACCCCAAAATATTAAAATTTCCTTTCTGATTACACCATGTACCCAAACTGTCTCTTCGATAACCCATCCGAGATGACATAAACCTTTCCATTCTCCAAAAGGCTTGAACCACATATGACTTAAGTAACTGTTCGAAACAAATCAGTTATTAACAAAGGGACTTGCCACGTCTCACCTTACATTGCACTAAGTCCTTCTTCACACATGCAGTGTATGACGGCCACAGTACCTAGGGCTGTTTATGAAATATTCTGCTGGAATATTGCCAATCACCTCTGGGAACTAGGATTCAATTTGCGATGTGTGACGTGTTAGACAGCTTGCCGCGCCTCAGGTACGCACGTGACGTATGCCACGACAGTTCATGGTTAATACATATATCCCCTATGAGTATTTGTTCGATAGAATCCGAGATTCACCACAGTGTTCTGTTATTCTCAGTCACCGGGGAAAAGCACTGCAACGAAGTGCGTAGAGCAGCTGTCTGAAATAGAAAGGGGATTAAATTAAAGTATAGTCTGAATTCTTCGGAAATTTCACTGGTCCTAAAGCCCAGAACCTTAGCTAGTGTGCAATTTTGTTTCATGAAAACACGTGACCAATCGATGTTTTTTCCAAGGACGGTAGGGGTGTTTTGTATGAAAAAGTTGTGAGCTACTAAGTTGTATAACCGTGGTTGTAGGTAAGAGTAATATGAGTATGGAGCTTTAGTGGAATAATGATAACGTGAAGACGGAAGTACTCCGGGAATCCCGTCTCCGTAACACTCTTTCAATCACAGATCCCATGTGGAAAGTCCAAGGAATTAACCCGGCCATCTGGTGGCATGCCACGAAGGCGTATCAGAAGTAAAGTTTTTAACTCTACTCCTTATTAGCTTAACAGTTGACACGGGTGAGTGTTCACCTTCGTGTCCCAATCGCTTTCATCCACCGAAAGCTGCATAAGTATTCACTGCATAGAAGTGTGGGTTTATCGGCGAAACTGGAAGATCCTGTATTGTTCCGTTTTATACTTGAATATTTTAATGGCTTTTTAAGGTGTGCTTGTTGCTATTTATTTAAAACACTATTCTACACTCCTCTTCTCTGAAACTCCATCAAATTGTGATCTTACTGCCTACCCTCTGAGAGACGCAAATCTCACGAAATTGTGAATTCGCAGGTTTGTTTAAATTTCTTAGAAAATAGCTGGACAAAAAAGAGATTAAATGAGAAGGACAGAGCGGAGAATATTATTTAAAAATCAGGGCGACTCGACAGTTCAAGATTTTTTTTTAACTGACAGTATTATTAAATAATACAGACGGACAGAAAAAGTTGCATGTCAAAGGGAAAGAAGAACTGCCTTCAAAACTATGATTGGGAAACACCAAACGGAGAAGACTACATGGATTCTAGTCTCGATGAAAGGAAGGTGTTAAGTAACCCTAACAGAATTAATTTTGAAGGCATGAAATACATAAAATTAGGTTATTTTTTGTTACAAGTTAATGATTAGCCATAATTTAAAGTTTAATTTTATGTAATTCCTCGAGCAGATCAATTTGTGCCATTCTTCCATCCACTGCGTAATCTCGGATGTCAGGTGACAGAAAAAGTGTCAGCTTTGTAGCCGTAAATAATGAGCAATTGGCACAGTGCCATGTTGTCTGCACACATACGTGTCTGGGAGTGGTTTACTCCCAGCAATTCAGAGCTCACCAGTCAGAAACTTGACTTTGACAACCTACTAACGAAATAAACCTGTAACTGCAATGCTATTGACCACACCCTGACGATAATCAAGAGATGAAGAGGACAAGTTCCAAATGGATTGTGGCATGTGGGCAAACAATTATATTCACACACCATTGTGTATTACCCAAGAAATATTAGACCAATCCCGCATGTTAATGTCAACAGAAATAAAATTTGTTTCTTCACAGGAAAAATTATTCTACTGGTATCTCTCCACGTATTTGAAGAGAAGGGGATATAAGCTTTCTTTCTTGTAGTAAGTTATAGAAATAGACCACTAATGTAAGAAGCTTTTGAATGTGCCTTGTTCTGAAACGTGTTAAAGTTGCTGAGACCCAAATCTGTTGATAACAAAAGGGGGGTGGGGGTGATGTTTGTGGGCTGTTTTATGTTGAAGGCGGTGTCTCAGCACTTTAAAAGGAGAGATGAATCAGACTAGCGTAATCAGGTTAGGTATACTGACTAGGCTGCAGTTTGGCGGACAGAGGTTTCATTGTTCCATCCCCACAGTAGAAAGCTGTTTCTTCTTCTCCTCAGGAATGTCCAGCGCGGCCTTGAGAACTATACTGCCCTTATTTCTATGACTACCTAGGGCCCAAGGCGCAGAGTTTACTGTTCATCTCCATCAGTTTCGGAGGTTAACACTGAAAGGCCTTATACCGCCAGTCTTTAAATAAAATTTCATGCTTTGTACCGGAGCATAAAGTGTGTAACTACTGAAGATGAAGACGCAAAAAGAGTAGAGGGTCTTAGAATTCAGGCTAACTGAATTTTTACTAAAAGTATGATAAAACCGAGCAGGAATGACGTACTTTCCAGTTTTATGAGGGGTAAAACTAAAGGCTCGAGAACCAACTCAAACTGAACTAAGCCAAATGTGCATTTTCTCGATAAAACCTGTTCGTGATATGCGAATCTTCCACATGAATTTAATTTAAAAGAACACTGGTGTAAAGGAAGTTCTCAGTTAAAATCGGAAAGAAAAAAAAATTAACACTATTTTTCACAGGATGGTATTGGTGTTTTTTATTTGGAAGTTTGCCGGTTTTGCTTGACCTGGACTGTCCTTCCTCAAGAATATATTTCAGCAATTATTTGCTATTTTAGGCAATCTACCTACAATTTATTCTCTTCTGGACCCTAACATCCCTTCTTTCGACTTGAATAATGGAGGTTACACGTATCTATGCATGTCTTATATATATATATATATATATATATATATATATATATATATATACACACACACACACACACACACACACACACACACCTTTATTTAACGCTGCCTAACTGCAGTAAAAAGTGGAGTGGATTAACTGTGACATGGAATTTTATTTTAAATGTACGAACAGTATTTTAAAGCAGCGTTAAATTTTTAAGGAAAATTTTATTGTCATTAAAGTCACAGTAAATTGTTACACTTTTTGTGGCGTGCGGCATTTTGAAAAATGCTTCAACAGTATGTAGCTCTGAAATAATTGAACACAAAAATTTGCAAAATTATAAAAAACCCCGTGTCCAAAGATTCTTATATTGAAATACGCAACCCAGCCAAATGTGATAATAGATGATTAAGAAATTTGTGACTTCTTAACCTCAAAATTTTAAGCTGTTACCTGCCTAACTACTCAAGAAAACTAGCGATATTTAACAACTACGTATAGAAGGAGCAATCTAGATATTGTACTAAGTTACTACTGGAGATTTAGTAAGGTTTAACTTTTATTGGCAGAACAGAAATTATCGTAAAGTCACAAAAGTTATTATGTTTTTTGTTCCATTACAAACTACATGGTATTTATTATTACCCCCTTGAGCTCCTTCCATTTAATTTAATGGTTTAAGAGAAAGTGAAAGTATAAATTACACTTGGAACTGCGCGTGCAATAGCCTGTTTTATAGGCCTAACAAATTATTACACCGAAAATCGGCGCATTGTAATAATCATGCACTGATATCTCCGCATGTTGATGACTAGGACAAAAAGCCGAATCTGGCCGTGCATGTCTCATTTCCATTTTATACATTAACCTTCGGTTGGTAACCCATATACACTACTCCTGCACAGAATAGCGTGCCTTAGGGAAATCAAAACTCACCCTTTCCCGCCACCCACTTTCCAAACAGGATCTACCAAAAAGCCGATCCATCAATCCCTCCAGCGCAAGAGAGGCAGTAATGTTATACCACAGTTCCCTGCAATGATAGGGACTCCTCTTCAATCTACGTAGTTCCTACGGGAGGAAAACTGTTCTTGAGCTCATGCATCACGGTAGGTTTGTAAAGTTATGAAAAAACATAAAATACAACTGAAATATTTTTACTTGTGTACGTAAGGCACTTAAGTTTAAGATCCTGCACACGTGTTCCAATGAAGCAATACGAACTTGCAAATGTTATCGATAACACAGATAAAAGTACCAGATAAAAATCCGAAAGGGTTTGGCTGTATGAAAGTAAGGAATTTTGTTTTCGTGTTTGTTAATGTTGAAATGCTGCAGGTGAGACCTTCAGCTGGCGAATTAATTCAAGGCAAAAGCATATTTATACGTCTGTGTGAAATATTTGTAACACTCAATTGCTAACAGTTTGTACTGTCGAAATACACTTAGATCTCGGCAAAATAGCATGAATCTTTCGTTTTGGACAAGCAGGACCAAACTCTGGGCTTTAGACCGAAGAAGTAACATGATTTAAAATATCTGTCATATTTGGTATGACATTGGGAAGAAATGTGAGAAGACAAAGTGTATTTTAAAAATTGATGTAAAACAATGCTAACTGAAATTCACTCTCTTTCGCTTCTGCTTAAATCCGTCATCAGGGTCTAGCAGAGACGAAAGATTCCTAACAAAGAACGAACATCAAAACTTCAGACGGAAAGTTAATAATAATAATAATAATAATAATAATAATAATAATACTTATTAACTGCAACTGGGTTGTCAGCCGGTGGCAGTGGTTAGGTATTTCAGTTCTAGCACTTCTTATGGCAGATATTTTAAAACAAAGTCATTCCTACAAGAAATTCAGAATTAAAAAAAATGAGAATTTCAATAAAAGTAATTTTTGTTACGCGGAAAGTCTGATAATTTTGGTACTTTACCTCAAGCAGATCTCCAATTTTGATATGGAAAGTGCAGAACGAACACATCAGTTTATCGAGCCTGGCGGCAGACGATGCAGCTTCCAACTTCGTGTCCGAGAGTTTCCTACGGAGACCGGTTGTTTTGAGTGCGGGTTTTCGTGGTGTTCTTTAGGTACTCCAGAAATATGCAAAGGAAAAGAATAAAATTAGGCTAATATTTTTTCTTGGACATTCACTTCAATTTCTACTACTACTACTACTACTACTACTACTACTACTACTACCACTGCTACTACTACTACTACTACTAATAATAATAATAATAATAATCACGCTTTCCATATCTTAGGGCCCGTGGCTTCTCTCGTGCTGACTATAATAATTCAAAAGTCTCTTGAATTGTTTCTTGTGTTTCCTTACATTGCTGGTAGCTTGGTAGTTTTAAATTTATTTTTAAAAATTATTAGATTATTCAGCGCAATGTTATCTCGGTTAATAACATCGTCTTTAAAAGAATAATAAATAAATAAATACATGAACTAAGGACAGCATTTCTCTTGCTTTTTGAACTTCCTTAAACTCGCGTCTGACGTACGTACTGATCGCCATATTGAAATAAGAATCACCTCTCAATTTCAGAGTTTCCCGCACCCAGTTACCACAACACAAGTGATCACATGTTGTCACTTGTCATTTCGTTTTATTGGTGTCACTATTGCCCTAAACCTGCTGCATAAGAATTGAGGCTCCAAAGAAAATGAAAATTACGTGTGTGTTAATGGTCGTAAGTTTATTATTCTTTTGTCAGTGACACCAACTTGATCTTCGAGGTAAACAAAGTTCAGCTCGACTTTAGTTATGAATTTTGAACTGAGTAACCAACTTGGGATTGATAAGAACCTACAGCTTCCTTTAAATTATAAACAGTATTTGCTGTAGCGATAAAAGCAGAACACTGAACTAGGCGAATGGAAACATAGACATCAGGTTACTTTTACGATCCCGTTTACTGTGCCAATTTCATGTCCTGGTCATTATAAACATTTTCAGATTTCTAGAAAATGTTTAAGGCAATTAACCTAGGTCATTAAAAGTAATTGTCAGACACGTATTTATCTGGCTTACTTTCGGCACTCTGGATGCTAACAAATATATATCACTTTCGTGAGTACGTGTAGGCTTAGAGCAGGTTTAGTTACATGGACGGGGCAAAGAGGTACACGGCACAGTGCTAATGAGGTGGCGTAGAGTTGGTTGTGTCTGGTTTGTTTGAGAAACAATTAAAACGGACGAAACATACTCTCGTAATGCGAGCTCTTTTTTTTTACCATGTAAATGTCAATGATACAAATACACCGTTCTTGTTAGCCGAAATAGAAATATTTTTTAAAGGGGAACACGTGACATTGACAGTCAAGTTTGAGTTCAAAACACTGTCACTGCTAAATTTCAGAACACCGGCCACAGTATACTTGAGGATGGTTACCTAATATTTGTAGTGTAGATTGTTAAAGGAGAGACTATGGTCGTTATACTGTCAATGTGATGCAGAGTAATCTATTAAAATTCTACCGACATCCCTAAAGAGTTTAATACTTCCACAATCTTAAGGACCTGATAGTGAAGGTAAATTGATAAAATGTTAAGGTATCTACGCAAGAACACGTAGGAGAACCAGGAATGTATCAAGCGTGGAAGATGCAAGGCTTACGTGCTTAAAATAAGGCACAAAGTCCTTAGAAAAACAAGAAATTTGTAAGAATCGTATATAAATGAAAAAAAAATCATGTTGAAATATGCTTCTCATGGCAAGAAGTATGGAGAATCTGAGCTTTATTAAACAGGTTCAGTATAAGCCTAATATAAAATTATACATTAACAACAAAAAAGTATAGTTTTGAAAGTGTACCGCGCAGTTCGTGTCGAGATTCGGTGGGGTGAAGTTATGAACATGCCCGTTCCAATGGCAGCACGTTATGAGGCGTGGGTCTGCGGTCGCTCACTTGCTCAGATTGTGAGTTCGAATCTCGTCGAGGGCATGGATATCTATCTTTGTGAGTGTTGTGTGTTTTCAGGCAAAGGTCACTGAGTCGGGCTGATCACACGCCCAGAGGAGTCTTACAGAGTGTGATTGTGAAGCCTGGACAGTGAGAAGTTCCTGATCCAACAGCGGCTGCTGTACCATGGGAAAAAATATATTAACCTTGTATAGCTAATTTAGTAATTTTTTTACAATTACTCTTCCTTAGTTAGCGAAATTAATCCTTCAGAAGCTGTCGGAATATGAAGAGTGATGTAACCAGACGTGTGCATACAATTGGCATCCAAAGTGTAATTTTCATAGAGCAGTGTATTGTAACTACTAGTAATGGATTGGCATACTTCCATGTTACGGGAGTTCCATATAAGTGAAATGCTTTGAAAAATTAAGATGATACTCAGATGTTAATACTCTTTTTCATAACAGTAAAGGGAGAGAAGAAAGAGAAAGATAAAGGTCATACAAAATTAATGAAGTCTAAAGTATTCCTAAGTTAATAAATTCAATATTTCAGAATGTATTAGCTTCCTGCATCTCCCAGAAACCGTCACGAGCACTTCAATTTTTATTTCAAAATTTTACTTTGCTCCAGAAATGTCATTAACTTGGGTGTCTCAACAGCCTCTTGTACAGAAAATGTTACTGCCTTCGTCTGCTTATATAATAAAATTGACAAAAAATTTCGCTTGTTTTCTTATGAAGATCTTCGCCTAACTCCAAGTAGCAAGATTCCTTCTTGAGAAGTTAATAGGTCCTCCTCTCTGAAGAAATGTCCCGAATTTATGAAAGTCTAATGTTCATTACCAAGTTCACAGAAGCTTGCTACCTGTCTCTGTCCTGAGTCAGTTCATCTCATTCTGTTTCTTCGAAGTCCATTCTTTAAGATTAATTTTATTATTAGCTACTTCCCGATACACTGGCCTTTCCAGTGGCCTGTTTTTTTCAAGTTGTCCGCTAACTGTTTTCAGAATATCGATATGTGTATTATATATCATTCTATTCAACGTAAAACACAATTAAATTTTACTGTCTTAAAATACACTGAATTTATAACGTCAATTGATCTACGTATTTGCGGTCTAACCTGGCTGATGGGACACGAGATCGCAGCCGTATGGAAATAACTCGAGTGTTTTCTGCATTGCGATTCTTACAGCGATTCACGCCTTTACAATGGCTAACCGATCCACCGCGATAAACTTGTACATTGAGCCAATTAACAGGTTCACAGTTAATATCATTTCATGGAGCAAAAGTCAATAGTAATGTGTAACCATCCTTCTTACTCTGCATGTAGATAGCTATATTTATACCCAATTGCTTAATTAAGCTATTCCCAATACAATTGAACTAGTGGAGTGACAAAGGGCCATCACATTTGATGACAGTACGACCAAATCTAAATTACCCCTCTGTCGTAATTGGGACGTTTGTGTCGCAGCAATTACGAATGTACAGTACTTTGTGTGTTGGTGTCAGAGCAATTTGCCAACCCGGACAAAATATTGGGGAGGGAATGGTGCTTACTATGAAAACAACCGAGTAGAAGGGTGTAAGTACAAAATAAGTATTTTTGATTCATGGTTTTGTGAGCCTCAACTTTATGAGATAACTGTTGATTATCGATAATCGATTAATAATAACAGGTGAAAATCTACTTTCTAGGTATTACAGACACAGAGCTGATGTTTATGTTTGTGCTGACAGTGGCAGACTGGCCGGTAACATTATTTCATCTAACATACCAGTGCGTTAGGCTGTGTTAGGAGAATAGTTTATTCCTGTGTAATTCTATAAAGATGTAGCAGTCGTAACACAACTATATATCAGGGGTATATATAATTTTTCAATTTCAACTACATGTTTCGGCCACTGCTGCTGTGGCCATCTTCAGGTTGGATACAATATATGTCGTTCCCCCTTACCTACACTAATAATTTGTTCTATATTATATCATATCTATATATAGCTTCTCTGATAATATACTGTATCCAACCTGAAAATGGCCACAGCAGCAATGGCCGAAACATGTAGTTGATATTGAAAAATTATATATATACTTTATATATAGTTGTGTTACGACTGCCACATCTTTATAGGATTATCTTAAGTTCTAACAAACACAACGGGGATGACGCAACCTTGAAGTTTATTCCTGTGTCTTTAAAATAGATTACGTTCGGTTCCATGGAAAACTAGTAATAACAACTCAAATCCCCCCCCCCCCCATTTACATTTCTTCGACCAGAGCAAACGAATAGAAAGTTTATTTTTCCAGTTACTTTTTAATATGTATTGGCGTACGAATACATCTCATATTCCCAAATGGTTATCTGGTCACAGCATTATCCTATACAGCTCAAAGCTGACACTGGACCGTTTGACATTAATTACATGATAAACATGTTTCCTATAGTAACGGCGGAAATAGGAGCTGTTAGGATGGATCTGGTGCATGTAATGCGTGTACCGCCTACATTTAGCAACCTGAAGACCAAATACAATAGGTCTGACTGTTATCATACGATATGCTTGGAGAGATATCTAGGTAACTGATGCTGTCCGAGAAACACAGAGCTGTGTAGAGGGAACGAAGGTATTACGTCATATATTCCTTGTATCCAAATCAAGGATAGAAAATTTTTCTACAAGAAGACATCATCAGTCAAGATTGCAAGTATAATAATAATAATAATAATAAACATCAAGGATTGGACCCTTTGATCCGTTCCGTCTCCATAGTTACAGCTGCTCGCGCCAACGTTTCTTCGGTCTTCCAATTGTTCTCATTCCTTATGGTCTGTAGTGGTATATTTCAAAGGGATTCGGTTTTGTGGCATTCTTTGCAAGTGTGAAAGCCAGTTCCGTCTGTATTCATCTATCTTGTCTAGTATGCCTGTAATCCGTAGTTCGCGGCTTTTGTAGTTATTTGTTTTGTGGTCATAACGGGTGTAGCCTGTCAGAGGTCTCAGTAACTTCATTTGTGCCGCTTCATTTCTTCGTCTTTGTAAGGCTGTTAGAGTCCAATTTTCTGACCCATATAAAAATGTAGGTAAAACTAGTGTGTTGTATATTTTCAAAATAGTT
>Ga0136643_10008629_pt1 | contig 14924 bp, 7 predicted proteins | sample TergutLab28metaG_FD_96883 | JGI IMG/M metagenome (GOLD analysis project Ga0136643, IMG submission 96883) | Labiotermes labralis P1 segment gut microbial communities from Petit-Saut dam, French Guiana - Lab288 P1 (version 3) (version 3) | ecosystem: Host-associated > Arthropoda: Insects >... | reverse complement strand
GTACATAACATCACACACACATACTTGCATGATACATGCACATACATACGTGATCACACACATCTGCACACATACACGCACTCACATATCTGCACACGTACGCACATATACTTGCACACACACACATACACACATGTTCAGATATTCATGAACATGTACACGTACACATGAACACTTAGAGAACACACATAAACCTCTCTTCGAAATATATTAGTGTTTTGTGCCATCAGTGTTATAAATAAGATAATATATTTTAACGTACACTGTATTCGAGAGAAATGATTGGAGTTCAATGTTCCAATTAAATTATCTTCCAAAACATAATTAAAACTTATTGTTTCATTCTTACTGTGAGTTTAGTGTTGCATTTAAAATTTTCAAATTTTCTTATCCCCATTGTTGCACCGTGCATTTTGTAGAATCACTTTAATTATTAACCAAAAAATGCACTATAGAAAATTTTACATTACAACACTTAAAATAGCTCTGACATGTTTCGATCCTAAGATCATCATCAGGGAGCTACGTTGTTCCTTGATAAAGTCATTTTTAAAAACATTCACAAAATAATTCCATGCTGCCACAACACCGTAAAGTGGGCCGGAACTAGTTACTTCAGAAATGTAAATGTGTAGTGCATGACGGAACTCTTTGTGGATAAAATTAAATATATCTCTTATAAACAGATTAATGTAATATACTCTTTAATTTATCGTAAGTTGCTACTGTTGGGGTTGGAAATGGGTATTGATTTGTGAGGTAGAATGGAACTGCCATAAAATACAAAAAATTTAAGGGTAGTTAATTTAGGTATGATTTGTGCCTAAGTTGTAAAATATTCTGATAATGGTGAAGTAAAAATGCTTGTTTTTATTGTGTTAATAACTCTTTGTACCTACTATTGAATCGAGTAATTGAGCCTTTAGTGCACAATTAAATTACTATTATTATTTTCAAATAAATCCAGGAATCGAAATTACTGTAGTATTAATCCTTTGCGGGACAAGACGACATAATTTTACGTTTCCCTTTTCAGAAGACCTCCGCATTTGTTTTCGTCCCTGAAGGCTTTTCGCTTATTATGAGACAAGAGAGTGAAAATACATTAAAATAGTGGAAAGTGCCTACATTATTCCTTTGAAGCCATCCATCATATTCTGTCATTTCTGATTCAGTGTTATAAAGAATCAATACGGGACCTTTATTAATAACATACACAAGAACCTTACAATATTTAGATAAATGTAACTAGCAATTACCTGACAGACTGGTTGACTAAATAACCAACCAACCAACCAACCAGCCAACAAACCAACCAAACAACCAATCAACGAATCAATCAATCAAACAAACAAACAAACAAAACAAACAAACCAACTGACTAATTGACTGTTTTCCTGACTGACTGCTTAACAAACTAAAACCTTACTTACTTAGTCACTCCATGGTGCAGAGTCCTTCTTGAGAAGCTAACTGGTTTGCAGGTAGTCAAGAAATTCCCCGCATTTCACGGTTCATTACCGCACTCACAAGCGTCCACCACCTGTCTCTATCCTGGGCCAGCCCAGTCCAATCCATATACCCACATCCCACCTCCTGGAGATCCATCCTAATATTATCCACCCATCTACGCCTAGGTATCCCCAATGGTCTCCTTCCCTCCGTTTTCCCCAGCAAGACCCTATACACAACAAACTAAAACCTACTGTAATTAACTAATGAACCAACTAGGCTGTTAATGCTACAAGCAGCGCCCAGTATATCCTACGTGTCTTTTTCATTTAAACACAATATTAATGCTTGAGATTATTTACAATGTATCCGTATTTTCCCCGACGCTTTTGTGCGTCGCTTTTCTACGGAGTAAATGCTTCACATGACGTAAATTTGTTTTATTTCTTCGACATCTTTAAAGCAAATTTTCACATTCTTCTCCATGTTATAAATGAATAATGAAAGATATGTATTTATAGTAAGTAATATGTGTTTTCATATTTGTGAATGTATAAATGAATGTATTTGTTTTTACGTAGAATATTTATAGACATGCAGAGTATTATTAATGCGTGTATATTATCGAGTGAATATTTTAAGTTTTCCTTCAGCCCAATATTTGTAGAAGATTCCATTACTTTCATAAAACTTAATTTATTTTTGACATAAGAAAGGAAAGGCAAATACAGCTGGTCGGTCCTTCGTTATATACTCGTGTATATATATATATATATATATATATATATATTATATCTCAAGAGTATGGATTCAAGAGCTGAGTGACAAAAAACTCCCAAACATAACAGAATCTGACATCGTTAAGTAGAAGCTTGAGCGGCATTAGTAAATCCAGACAGTGCCGTCTTTCTAGATCTCCAAACGTCTCCGTGTTTTTCTAAATAAAATAATATATTCTTGAAGACCCTGTACCATTTTCTACTTTTATGGAAATAATCGAGCTGGGAAAATATTTCGTGGATATTCAAACACAGTATTGTGCTGTACATCTCCTGTCAGCTTGATGATTACATTAATTTTATATGGGCGCTTTATATCTCTCGGTTAGACAGTGAGTTTCTTTCAATAAATAAGCAAAATTTCGACTTGCGTTACGTACGAAAGAAATAAGTCTTGCCGCTTCCGTGATTTTCGAAGTTTTGCGTCACATATTTAATTAATTATCAATATCATTTTCCCTCACTACAACGTACAACACTTCGAAACAGACAGAACAATGTCACATCTTTCGTCTCTAGATGTCGCTCTTGATCCGGCCACATACTTGGATTCAAGAGAATGAAAGCTGGTTTAACTGCAAATATTTGAATTACCGCTTTATATATAATTTTTACCACAATAATTTTTTTTATCTTTTCCATATATTTCACTTCAACGTAAATTTATCATTAAATGCCTTTCTATAAGAATAATATTCAGCTGCAAAGATAGAACTTTATATTTTCACAAAAGTTTTGTGACAGCCGCAGACGTAATAATATGTGGAAACACTTAGCTGTCATAAGCAAAATGTTTGTTACGATTAGTCTTAAATTTCAAATTTGGCTCTACGGAAAAATTTGCCAAATTATATGCAGGAGATGTTTAGTTCAAATCTGCGTCCAGAAAACGTATGTCGTTGAAAATTACATTGGATTTGCTCAGTCAAATCTGCCAAATTCCAGGGAAGCACCCAGCATAATTCTTTCACATCATTTCCAATCCTTTATTAACTAATGATTTCACGATTCTATGAAACATGGTGTGGGATATGGAGAGAATTATTAAATAAACGATAAACAGATGAATTAATTAAATTCGAGAATTTGTAAGGAAATATATCTTCAAAAATATTTTGAAACGCAGTTTATACTGACGTAATATATGTTTAAATGTTAATTATGTTCTTGAGTTTAATAATAAAGCATAATCTCATTATGATTTAAAAAGATTGCACTGCTCAAATTTTGGGGGTTCTCTTCCACCTAAATATAAACTAAAAAAGTGAAAATTTCATAACTCTCACAAACACGCCAGTGATTTGTTTTTTCTGTCCGAAATGCACGGGGTACTCTTATGTATCCTGCGTGCAATTCTAACACGTTTGATATAACTCTGCGCTCTTCTTATATGTTATGTATCTTTCGGCTGAAACCATTCCATCTCCCAAACTGTTCTGAATTTAGGAACAGAATGACCAGTGTGGAGGTCAGGAAATGCTTGCTATCATTCGGTACAGAATCTTTTGTCTTCCAATTGCTATACAGAAATTTAAAGATCAAGATACATATATAGAACTATAATTTTGCCTCTGGTTTTGTATGGGTGTGAAGCTTGGTCGTTGACATTGCGGGAGGAAAGGAAGCTGAGGGTTTTTGAGAACATGGTGTTGAGGAGAATATTTGGACCTAGGAGGGAAGAGGTAACGGGGAAATGGAGGAGATTGTATAACGAGGAGCTAAATGATCTGTACTCTCACCCAATAATGTGCGGGTGATAAAATCGAGAAGAATGAGATGGGCCGGGCATGTGGCGCGTATGGGTGAGGAGAGGGGGTGTATAAGGTCTTGGTGAGGAAACCGGAGGGAAAGAGACCACTGGGGAGACCTAGGCGTAAATGGGTGGATAATATTAGGATGTATCTCCAGGAGGTGGGATGTGGGTATATGGACTGGATTGGGCTGGCCCAGGATAGGGACAAGTGGCGGATGCTTGTGAGTGAGGTAATGAACCTTCGGGTTCCATGAAATGCGGGGAATTTTTTGACTAACTGCAAACCAGTTAGCTTCTCAAGTAGGACTCTGCACCATGGAGTAAGTAAGTAAGTAATTAAGTAAGTAATGACCAATGTGGTCTTTACGACTGTAGTGGAAAGAGAATTGAAATAGAGTTCGAATATACTTTTTCAGTTTTATGCTTATGGTTCCGTGCATCGTTGATCTATATTAATAATTGTCCAACAATACGCAACACAAAGTAGTCTATTTATTATTCTGCAAGTTCACCCTGCATGTTTCGGGTGTCAAACTCACCCATCATCAGGAGTACACAAAACTCTTAACTACAGCCTCCGCTCCTGGCCACGTTAGAGGGAGGTAGCTGCACAAATTTTTACCAGTACCGGAGGCTGTAGTTACAGTTTTGTGTACTCCTGATGATGGGTGTGATTGACACCCGAAACATGCAGAGTGAACTTGCAGAATAATAAATAGACTACTTTGTGTTGCATCTCGTTTGACAATTATTAATATAAAATGTTTAAAATATTTTAAAATAATCACTTTGTACATATTTAAGTAATTGTTAATATGTTTTAATTTGTAAAATAACAAGAACGAACTACTATAAATTATTCTCTCGGGTTGTTTTCTTTACCTGAACTCTCTTCAGCCTAACAGGGAAATTACGATACCGGAAATTTACGGTATGACAGAGACGAATGTTAAAAATTAGATATTATGTATTCCCTCCTGTAAATTCCTGAATTACAAGATATTATTGATTTGACTGAATTTTAAATAGCAGTATTAATGCAGCAAAACAAATTTAGAATATATGCACACTTCCATTTCTATCGCGCACAATGTATGGTTTAGGCCCCTACCCCTAGGTATAACCTTCAGACCGAGCAAATTCCTTCTAACGAGTTGGTTAACTTTGAGTCCGCTGTTTAGTGCAGACTTTGGTGTTGTTCCGAGTTACTGTTTACTTTACATTTCCCACCCCCTTCTGTCCACTGAAGTCTCCACACTGCAGCCACAGTCCTTCTAGCAACTAACAATGACGGATTTTCCTGCCCTCAGTTCAAATCGCACAACTCCAAAGTTTTTATCCTCTTAATGCAGTTCATGATCACGAAAAAAGACTGAGCACAAATTCTTTCTTGCAGAGACAGAAATGTGTCACATGAAGATTGCTACCAGATAACACAGTTTGCAACTACACGCTCCGACGACTGCGCCGTAACTATATTCCTAGGTTTGTTATATTACTTACCATAAACACTGAGAGTTTTTTTTCCGAAAAATCCGTCACTGTCAAGTGGGCTAAATCGCATTGAAGAACTTTTTTTTAACAGCAATAAATTTCATTGTTATTTGTGTTGTTACTCACAGGGCTCAGTTTTGGTCACATGATCACGAAGAACACGGAGAATATTGCGACATGCTCTTAACAGACTGTAAAACATTTACTCAAGTTGGTATTAATGCAAGGGTATATACCCTGCCTTTATTCCGTTCGATGACATCCAGACGCTGGGTTTGGCCGTTGGAGCAGCGCTTGTGTGAGACAACAAGCGTTAACACCCACGGCACTCTTGACGCCAGGTCGCCCACGGTCTGAAAGAATACTTGCCAATGAAGATGCCGCGAGAGCAGATGTGAAACAGCGGTCTTGGAGAAATTCGTTCGGTATCATCCGAGAATTGGATTGATTCTAACAGATATATTTTGAAGTACCTTTTGGCGATCGACTTTTTATATACGGAGGGCATATCAGTTTCTAAAGGATTTTTTCAATGGACAAAATTTTGCGAATTACTAGGACATTGCAACCCTAAGATAGAAGATTTTACATGGCGTTGTATTAGAAAAAGAAGTGTATTTTACTTGTGAGAGTGTGTTTGACGAACCTACGAACAGTCCACGGGATAATCCTTATTTTAGCCAGTAACCTGATTCAGGGTCAACATTTGTGATGGTATTGTCGGGATATTATCACGGACCCTGTATTTCCTACCCCAAAGACTCGTTCTACGTCCATATCGTAATATTCTGAAAAGAGTTCTACGGACGTTCATTGAAGTTGTGTGTGTGCCGCTGTGAGGCAGATATTGTGTTTCTAATTTCTTCACTATCTGTATGTAGTACCTCTGAAGCCCTTCGGAATAATATATACAAGAAGTCTTCGGCTGTTATAACAATATGAAGGATATCACCGACATGAAGGAAATATAAAGCATTAGATTAGTTTCGTTTCCAGAAAGCCGAAACTTCTTCTACTGAAATATGAAACTTTTGGTTTTCTACGTTTGGAGTCAAAGGTATTTTAGTTGCTAATGTCAGCTCATATACAAATGTGCGTCATGTTCCTGAGAACTGCAATTTACGTGTTTCTGATAAGAAATTCTTTACGATACGTCAAACATTCTGAGTACAAGTAGAATCCTTAATAACTTGTATATTTTTAATAAAACCGAATTTATATTTTGGAATACGTGAAAGTTATTATAATGTGACCCCTTTAGAGATTTAGCACTTCTTCAAAGAAGTGTGGATTTACCATCGCTACCTTCTCAATTAGTACAACAGGGTCTTTCCCAGGAATCTTAAAACCTGAATAAATAAAGTTTTGGGGCTTAATGCCAAACTATATTTTGTGTGGCCTATTCAACAGATTTGTTTGTAGAAAATTTCGCGGTGTGATGATTGCTTAATGGGACGCTTAATGAAATGGAACCTAATTCTGAAAGTAATATATTAGATGTAATAAGCAATGGACATCTCTGTCTTGGGTATTTTGATACTATTTTTTCATGTCATGTATACGGAAGGAGCAAACCAACATATACTGTGCGTATCGTTATTTGGGTCCATTAATTATGGAATGCTCTTGTACCTGAGGAAGGTAAACTGAAGAACAATTTTATTATTGAATCTTGCTTCTTAACGTGTCCATAATTGAATTCTAGTATCAGAAATAAATTCGTCACTTTCTGCTGAATGTGGTCATGCTGGAACAGAACGCGAGACTCACATGCATTTACGAATGTACAGTTGCTTACATACATACATACATACACGTAGATATACACACATACAAACATAGATACATACGTACATACACGTAGATACACCCATATAAACCTAAATGCATGCATATGTACGTACATACGAGTAGATACACACACGCATACATACATACATACATAAGTAAATAATTGTACATATACACACACACATGTATGCTACATATATGGGCATATATATATGTAAGCGAATACATTGAAATGCACGTTCATGTACGTATTCTGTACGTGCAGCATGGTGAAATCTGTCTGCTGTGTATTTATTGCCATAATAACTGTCCGTATAAGGCTTACCACGACGTGTTTAGCCTTCGATGGTGACGTTTCTCTAATCCCAAGCTTACCCATGACAAACATCTCTGCCTTGTGTTATTGACAACCCCAAGCAGGCGTTACGATTGACTTACCCTCAGACTGTTCAGCTATTACACACTATGCATGGAGGATATCAGGATAACGATCCTGTGTCTGTGTATGAATTTGTTAATCTGTCGTAAGAAGAAATCCAGTAGAGTATTTGTAGACGTGGCGATCGTCATTTTGTGTTACACTTAGACTGTTATACACTAACGCTGTCAAAAATAATTAACGAACCGTCGCGTATGATAGAAACCTTCTACTCCCTTCAAATGACTTAAAATATTGTAAGTTGGTTGTAATTAAACGTAGGAATATTATGTATTTCGCAAACATGAGGGGGGTTAGAAATTTATTTATCCCAGTTCCTATAGAGAACAGATCACTTGCCCCTTTAGAAAGGATAATAATAATTCTTAATTAACTTTTTTGTGCAGTAAAAGAAATTCATCTGGCTCAGAACAGAGGCTATTAACAAGCTTTCTGAAAGGCGGTAATTACGTATCTACTTCCATGTGAGTGTGAAATTTATTGTCTTCGTGATAGACAATTTAAAAAAAATAGTTTGTTCGATTGATTAAATTAGACATTTGTCTGTGAATTTATAATTTGGATCCTTTTAAGGGGGGTTAGTACCAAAAATTTATAATCTAATCTTAGGGTGATTCATGAGTGGCGAATAGACAAGAAGTAAAAATGCATCGTTGCGGCACATTTAATGTAATATTACAGCATTTATAAGGAAGGGGTGGCGTAACACAAACTTGGGATAGCTACGACACGCGAGAAATTCCACCTGACAGGTACCGAATATAAAGCCTAGAAATTTACCCTTACACGAAATTGTTCAGTAATATCTTTAATTTTAGAACCCGTGTTATTAATTTTGTAATCTGGTTAATAGACTCAAACGTACCGACCCTCGTAGTTATTTGAAGTCCATCTCCCCTTATGAACGTCATGTAGCTTGCACTTAATACTCACCTCTGGGAATCAAATCACAAAGATTTTCAGTAACGCATGCCACAATTTTGAAATTTATGCTTTTCCTGGAACGGAATTGTGCCTTAAATTTAGTTTCAAACACAAGATGATCTTTCACAGCATGGTTCTTGTTTGTCTCATGAAAAATACATATTTATTTTACTTATATCTGCAGATTTCTCTACATAATCAGAACCTCTGTTTCTAAGTTCGCACATAAAGTGGTAAACCCATAGGGGAAAGGGATTTTGCAAAGCCATTTCGAAGCGATTTTATTGCCTAATGCCCTTACTGGCAAATTACTTCTGTGAGTATGTAAACTTTATTACATAAATACGACACACACCAGTATGCTGAGCAGGATCTGAGCGACCGAATTTTTAGAAGAAAATATGTCCAGAAATTTAGAGAATGGCGTAACCTTCGTTCGGGACTATGATCAGTATTTTTTAAAATAAGGCTGCTCAAAGATAACTATCCCCTTTAGTTTAAAAAATTCTGCAACCGGCATTGTTTAGAACAGAACACTAAACTCCGTGGAATTGTATAGCAATTAAGAAGTGTAACCATACAGAAGAATTTCTTGCAAGAAATGTTGTTAGTGTAATGCAGACGTACTCAAATATATTACAATATTTTAAGAGGCTAGAATAATTCACATAAAATCAAAGGAATCACTCGCTAGGTTCCTGCAGCTTTGGTAGCAGTACACATATTAGTATTTCGGTTCCACCGGTCCTGAATAAACGACAGAGCCGCCACTAGTTTCCGAGTTGTTTGCGATGAAACCAATCTCTAGTGCTGGGTACACATAAATGTAAACTCTTGGCAGACGGCTAGAGTTGTGACTCTTGGTAAGATAAACTGGTGAGGTCTGCTACATCTTGTATGAGATCTATGAGTAACAACAGATCCAACAACGAAAACAATAAGAAAACGACACACATTTTTTGTAATTTCACAGCAAAAGCCTGATATTTTACTTATGAAGAGCATCACGTGTTTAACTTTTAAGCGCCGAGTTAAATCCCATCTGCCCTTTGCTAGCATTATTCGGAGCTCATTATATTCTCCACGTTAGCAGAATAAGGGGTAAATATACACTGTGTGCTATCAGAGGTACAGCTAACCGACACGTAAAGTTAAATTAAAATTAGGTGAGTAAATGTTTTCCTTTTATTCAGTTAAGCACCAGGCCTTGTTGAACTATGCTATATAATTTCACGCAATTTTAACTTTGTTACTAAATGGACATAATTTGACAGCTTCAAGGCTAACAGCCTTTAACCCTGTGGCAAAAATCTCCTGTGGCCTGATTATGTCACACAGATGATTTCAGGTAACATAAGAAAGAAAAGTTTGTTCCTCCATCTGGACGTAATCCTTCGTATACCAGCTGTCCAGCCTATAGCCCACTCTATTCCTGATAATGCGTAGAAAAGGAAATATTGTAAAATGTCTCCTTATATAAAAACATTCATATTGTACTCTACAGACAAAATAGAATCAATTATTGTCACGCTTTTTTTGTTAATAGGTACAATATCATTTTGAAATTTTCCTGTTTTATACTCTTATTTAAGAATATACAATATATATATATATATATATATCACAGTTGAAAATATCCAAATAAGATGAGGAATTTTGCAGGTATAATATAAGGGTTGTATTCAAACTTACGCCCGACTCTTAAGTAGAGATATGTGCTACTTGGTTCAAGTTCATGTAAGTTATGAATGGAGGAGAACGATCAGCTTCACGTCCTGGTCGCTTTACCCTCATGTTTAAAACCACTTATAATAAATAGATAGGTAACTGAATGGGTATCGGAGTTGGTTTAGAGAATTTGAAGAAGAAAAAGAAAATTACTTTTTCCGGGAAGGAAACTATGGATTTTTACGTATTCTAGCCCATAGCCTAGAAAAAAAGTACACGCCATTCCAGATTCTGTGGTGGGTTCCACAGGAGTATAGAGGAAATGGACACTTCGGGAATGAATATCCATTCCGAATTAACAACACAGTTTGGCCTGTTTGTAATCCCAAGAATAATATAAATAAGTTCCTTTTATAAGCAGCTACATATTTTGGCGGGGGCTGCGGTAGCACACTGGTTAAGGTGCTGTGCTACAAATCGAAAGGTCGTTGGTTCGATTCCAGAAAATGTCACTGGAATTCTTTCATTGACATAATCCTTTCGATCGCACTATGGCCCTGGGGTCGACTCAAGCTCTAACAGAAACAAGTACCAGGAGTATTTCCTGGGGGTAAAATGCAGCCGGTGCGTAAGGCTGACAATCCTAACCCCCACCATCTTGGGCCACTGTCACGTAATCTGGGAACCTTAACTTCCTGGGACCCTCCGGGCACCTCGGGCCTATAATGGGATTGAGTTACCTTTTACATGTTTCGGCTAGCTAGGTAGCCACCAACAGGCCGAATAAAAAGAATATAAAAAGGAAATATGTAGAGCTGCGATTACTGATTTATGATCTAAAATTACAAGAAAAATATTATATGTCTATATGTAAATATTAACGTATAAAAATTGTAATATATACAAATATAAAAATGGTGGCTGCTTCAGGAATAATAGGTTTTCATTGCGTGTCTTATTGTGCACTTGTATTTGAAAAAAACCTAACTTTCTTTTATTGGAGAACATATTTTATTTTCAATGAAATCAGAAATAACGTCACTCAGCCAATCAGTATAGCTGGAGTAGTGTCCGGGTTGCAGCCCGGACACTACTCCAGCCAAACCGCACCTAACCTCCAACATACAGCAAACCAAGAACGAAACGACCAATGTGGTAATCAACATCATAGTTGAGAGCTACTGATGATGGGCATAGTAATGACCGAAACATGTTGAGCTTATAAGAAGTACAATAAAATAACTGACATCTAGTTGGTTTTTTATTCTTCAGTTATCACAAAGATGCACTGTCCAGTAAAGTCAGACAGTATTAAGTGTCTTGACTTTCACAACACTTAACAAAGTAAAGCATGCTGCAAAGTAAGGCAAGGTACATTTGAAAAAGGTAAGAATTCAATTCTTCGAAAGGCAATATTACTATTTGAAGAATTTGAAATATTTGTTAGAACAAAAATTTTCATAAGCAGTGATTCTAGTGACTCAGTTTTTGAAATTACATACGAGAAGACATCAGTATCTGTTCCTCTCATATTATGATGTTATCTGTCATTCGTTAGAATTAGGACCGTTTTAATTAATACAAGATTTGTTAATTTCATTATGACTCACTGGGACTGTGTGGCGACTCGTGACATTAGAAATGGATGATGATGGTGCGAACCGTCCAAAATGTTGGCTGATGAATGGCGCCTGACAGCTCGACCACCATTCAAACTGGGTGGCGAAGGCAGCCAATAATGAATATCGTGCCTGCTACCGCTGTGATTTGTCAATTCCGTGTTGTTGATGTGGCAGGATACTGTATAATAACAACGCAGAGAAATATATTTCAGGAAGGAACGCAACAGAATTACAACGGGCTTTCGTGAAAATTTTCCCGTCATTTGCGGCAGAATTCATAAAATTTTTTTGTGGACTTCTGTTCTTAAAGGAAATATTCTTTCATTCGGATTCCAATTTTCGACTTCTGTTTGCTTCTCTGTCCGTTTGTCTTCTGAATATATCAAGTAACGATGTGACAGACAATTCCTCTCTAATTACAGGCCATTTTCTATGGATTCGTATAAGGAATTATGGCTATTGCATTTGAGACGAAAGTGGTGAAATACCATATTCCTTTATAGAAACTTGAATTTTGTATGATTTTTCAGCGACGGGAAAGTAACGGTGTTAAAAAATGCCGTTTTGCTTAGAAACAGCTGAAGTAGAATCCTAGCATAAAGACACGTGGCTGCCAGAAAAGTACATTTTGTCGAAGACATAACACCACGCTCACATTGTAACGCAACTGGGCATGATAATGAGTTAGGTGAAAAAAATATCGTTTGATTAGATCAAATTTTAATACTATCCACCCATTTATTTTAAGGTCTTTCAAGTTGTTTCTCTACATTATGGCTTCGCCAAAATTATTTAGACACAACACACTCGGTATGAATCTCTTGGCGGAATTCGAACCGACAAACCCAGCAAGTAAGCGGACGCAGATTAGACGGCGCGTATATGTTAATTGTCCGTGACTACTGCCGGACTAAGTCTGACAATTAAAAGATAAATTAAGAATCCCAGTACACATGTTGAGCCACGTGATGAGAAACGTGCTGAAGATTAGAAGAATATTTGCGTAAGGACGAATGTCACTTCTAAGACTTTGCATTCAAACGTATTGATCTCTTCCATACGAAAAACTTAGTTTTAGAACTCTATAAGTAGAGTGTCTAATAATTATTGTTATTTCTGTAATCTTCCGTTTTCTGCAGCGTCTGGCGTAGATAGGAACTATGACAGCGGAACGTAAAGTGGTTTATGAGTGGATGTTTACACTGGAATGTTTACTTCCATTTCTAGTTCTAAGTCTAATACCTAGAATGAATATTTTTTCCTTAATCTTTTCTGACATAGGTCGGCGAATTCTGTTTCCACTACTACTGGCAAATTATTTAGGATACAAGCCGCTTCTGTACTCTTCAGAATTGTTTTTTCTTTCCCTGATCGCTTATTCTACAGAGAGAAGTGGTGGACAGTCATCCTGTTAGTTATTTTTTGACGCCTCATATTCTTTACAGAATTGTGGACTGTGCGGCCTCATTAGTTACTGCTCTTGTCGTCTGTTAATGACCATGTTTTTTTGCTGTTTGAGGTGGTAATTACCTCCAATATGCAGCTTAAAATTCAGCTAGCATAAAAGCCGGAGAAGCTTTTAGATCCAAGGAATTATATTCTACTGAACATCGTTGTAGAGTGGACACTACTCATGCTGCATATTCTGAAGAGCCGGGTTTCACTGACAGTAAGTCTCTCCAGCTAATGTTCTGGATAATACCTGAAGGTAGGTCACGATCATTTCCTTACACATTTTAAGCTTCTGAATCTAATTAAACTATCATTTGAGTCTATGCGGCATAAGATGTAGAGTGTCCCTAATAAATTTTAGGTTAATTAACTGAAAATTCAATCTTAAAGTGAGGCCAGGCTAGATAAAAATCAATTATTCAAACTTCCTTGGGTTTAAGAAGTTTTATATAAAATTTAGAGGAATTAACTCTCCATCAAACATGTGGTTTATAAGTGTTATGGGTAACATTAGAATTTGCTAATAATATATAATTAACAAAGTAAAATTGAAGTTTTCACTTCAAGTATTTTGTCATCATGCACTGAGTCTTATGATTGAGCGATGTTACAGCTCCTGTAATTAATAAGTTGGCCCCTAGATTTAAAAAAATTGGTAAATATCACGTTCGGGCCGCTTTTCCCCGACGAAATAGCCCTCGATGTCCTCCAAATAGGTAGATGGATGCGTGTCAGTGCCTGTCTGGACGATTTGGATAAGACAGGAAATTATTGCGCTTGTCGGGTTTAGAACACCGACTCTTCTCTCATCTGTCCCACAGTGCTAACACTAAACAGACAATGTTACAAATTATAATAGTGTCATTAAAGTTACAGGCGTAGGTCTACGGCCGTTCGCGTGCTGGGATCGTGGGTTCGAATCCCACCGGGCGCATGGAAGTTTTTCTGCTGTGATGGTTGTGTGTGTTGTCAGGTAGAGCTGGCCCCTCGCCCAGTGAAATCCTACCGAGTGTGGTGCGTCGTTGTAACTTCGAAACCTTACGAATGGGGAGTCAGAATATAGCAGGCTGAACCGTTGGGCGACGCCTGCAGCAAATAGACAACGTAGTAATTTAGGTCAGAATAAAATACCTAGTTAGTCTCCAAATACTAGGTGGTATCGTGAATAAGAAAGAAGAGAAAAATTAAAGTTACAGAATATCTTTAACATTAAAGTGTAGAAAATACACATATTTTGATTGCGTGAAGTTCAGTAGAAACTAGAGAGAAAGATAGCGTAAGAATTAACTCTTAAGTGTTAATAAAAATCCAAATAGACGCAACAGTATGCAGATATTTATTTACTGCAAAGTCACTCTACGTGTTTTGGGTGTCACAGCACTCATCATCAGTCCCGATCAGGCCACGTTGGAGGGAAGTAGCTGTACCGATATTATGACCTGTACCGGAGGCTGCGGTTACAGTTTTTAGTACTCCTGATGAAGGGTGCTGTGACACCCGAAACATGTAGAGTGACTTTGCAGTAAATAAATATCTGCATACTGTTGCAT
>Ga0136643_10008626_pt1 | contig 14926 bp, 9 predicted proteins | sample TergutLab28metaG_FD_96883 | JGI IMG/M metagenome (GOLD analysis project Ga0136643, IMG submission 96883) | Labiotermes labralis P1 segment gut microbial communities from Petit-Saut dam, French Guiana - Lab288 P1 (version 3) (version 3) | ecosystem: Host-associated > Arthropoda: Insects >... | reverse complement strand
TCGGCATCTGTTACATCTGTTACAAAGTAATCAGCTACTTTATTCCTTATATTGTTCACTGTTAACCCCCCCCCCTCACATACTGATTGATATTCAGGTACATTTTCAAGACCAGTCCCTATCAAAGCGTCTTCAAACTTATAACCATCTGTCTCCAGAACAAAATTGTGTAGAATAACACTGGCCTTAACATTGACGACTGCAAAGTCAGGATTTATATTAAGCGGTCGCTGGAAAATTCTCTATTTATTGCTCAAAATACCAAAAGCACATTCCACATAACTTCGTGCTTTGCACAAGCGATAATTGTACACTATTTTTTTAACACTCAGGTTAGATCCATCAAAAGGTCGAAGTATATTTCTATTTACCGTAAATCCCTCATCTCCTACAAAGAATTGTGTTACATTTAGAATTTCTGTTCCTGAAAGATTCTCTCACTGCCTAATTCCAGCATGTTTCAACTGATGTCCGTAGCGTAGATCGTTTAAAAACTCTAGAATCACAGAATTTTTCGTAACTACCAATGTCAACGTACACAAAGTGGCAGTTAGTGTCTGCCACGGCCATTAATACCGCGGAAGAAAACCCTTTTAATTACAGAACATCGAGCAACTGTGTTCCGGTTTGATTACTCGAATATGTTTTCCATCGACGGCCCCTAAGCAATGCGGGAAATTAGTTCTTCTTTCAAACTCCAAAGCAGTCAATTCCTACTGCTCTTCTATAGGCCTGGAAATAAGTTCTGGACGCACGATAGACCAATTATTGAGACATATGATTATATTTCTTGTTGTTGAGATTCCAATCTGATAAGAGAATCGTAGGTCATGAAAACTGCATCCAATCGCTAGATATCTGGAAAAAGGGATCCTGTAATTAATAACTCTCTTGGTCACTTGTACTACTATTATAAGACACTGCAGTTCCTAAGTTCTAATTTGAGTTATATAATTTTGCGTTTTTAGATAAAGAAGCAATAAAAAGGTAGGAAAACTTCCAGGACTGCTACGTATAGTCAATAAGAAACATAAAGACGCAACGAAGTTCGGTGAGGGGTGTTCAAAAGCTAGAAAATATGTGTACAGTGATCAACTTAGATTCCTTTCGAAACTGATCAATGAAAGGCAAACAGCCGACAGTTTATTAGTGGATAATATGGAGGAGTCTCAGGTTACTAAGTTGAAAAAATCAGAGATGATATGAATAATTTGTCCCAAGAAATTCCTTTCCTGCTATTTAATAATCAAAGTTTTCTTCTAAAGCTCACACAAACATTACTTACCTGATTGGAACAGCCAGCATTTCTACAGGTAGAATGTACTTCCTCATTTTAGTGTTACGACGCTGAAGACGTTGACAAGAAGCAGTTGTCAGCGACAATGAGCCTTAAAGTTCTCGTCGATCCTATACTAATAGATACTAATAATTTGCCTATAGCGACATCATTGTTCGTTGTCGATTATGCTGCAATGTAGTAGGATCTACATATTATGCACTTCAAGAGGAATGATTAAAATTGCATGTTGTAGAATTGGAAGTGAAAGGTTTTTGTTGTGTTGATGTTTTGTGAATCATTGCAGGAATTAACGACTTGGTTGTGTTTTTGATACGTCTCATTTAAAATATTGAAAATATTCTTAGCTGGATATTTAAAATACATTTTAATAATTTCTCTCAGAAATAACCGTAAAAAATTCTATTGTATAGGCTGATAGTGCTCAGGGCAAGTTGAAGTTTACAGTTGTGGAAATTGATCAACTGCAGAGAGAACTGGCTCAAGCAGAAATTTAATTATTTCTTTCCTAGAAAATTTTTAAATTCTGAAATGAAACGACTGAGGCAGTTAACTCTTCCCAACTCTGGCCCATCAAACCTAACTCGTAGTTCTCATCTCATATAAATTGTTGGATATTAACAAACATGATACAAACAGCTTATAGCCGTGAACACCAAATATAAGTTGATCTGTGAACGGCAGCATAACGTCTCTACACTAGGGTAAATTCTGGTACTGACCTCGGGCTATATACTCGTAGTACCGCTCCAAAAATTGTACATCAAACACAGTGCAAGAGAAGATACAAGGTTAAAAAAAAAGAATCTGGAGTGAGCAAGAAATATCCACCAACCCACACAATAAAAAAAAAACTACTGAGTGACAGTGATTCTATCAAACGACGTTACCTACAGACAGGCATAGAAATGTGTTGGACAGGATTAAATCACAAACTCTATAACATGATGCCCAGGTAAATTCGGCAATCCTGGTTGAGGTGCCAGTATATCTCTGCTTACGTAGTTATGGCAGTCGCATGACTACTTCAGAAGAACCGTAAATTTCGCGAGCCTTGTGGTGAAGTTTGTTACACAAAATGAAGGGGGACTTTTGGGTGTGACCCTGCTATACATAAACACAGGCATAACATAAGTGCTCTCTCAGTGTGAGAAGACTCAAAACAACCACCTTGCCTTTTCTCGCCCGCTCGTGATATTCTCCCAACACGTTGAAAGGGGAAATATATATATATATATATATATATATATCAAGCTGGTAGGGAATCCGGACTGGCTTGCAATTTTCCGCCAATTCTACCAAACTCCCCCTCTATAAACATTCTCGCCGCTCTCTTGATTGTAGTGTGATGCCCGTTCTACCGCTTTATCAACTGCAAGTGTCCAAGAAGCATCACGTTGACTCATTGGGTGTACACTTCAGTGCAGCTAACAATACGTTTAGTAATTACGTATGAGTTGTGTTAGTTCCGTGACACGCTTCACAAACGAAAGAGTAAGGATTGGATTGTCTACGTGATGATTGTTGTGCTATGTAATTGTATTCGGTATTCCGTTTGAAATTTTGGTACTTTTTCAGTATACACCTGCGGAATCTTTATTCACGAGTCCAGGTTCTTTTCCACTCTCACGTATTTACTGTGCATTCAGCTAAGGTAGGTGTTCTTAGTCTATTTATTGGTATGGACCCCTTTGAGATTCTGCAAATTCCTATGTGCCTATCCTCAGAAAAGTGTATCAGAAGCATAACATAGAGAAAGTGAAATTTATTGAACTGAAGCAACATATTTCTTCTACAGAGGCCATAAATTACATTTTTGTCTACATCTAATAAAGAATGTAAATTCAAATTTCAGCCATAGTTTAGTAAGAATAAAGTTGTGTTTTTGCCATTAAACATCACTGTAAACTGAACTATTTGTACGGGCACCTTAGACGCCTGTAAAAAACTGAAGGAGAGGCAGCGTCACTTTGGTTCTTTCCATCACGTTGAATTCTTCAGGGCCGAAGTAACGAGTAAATTTTAAAATACGAGACGAGATTTTCTACCGCCGTAGCGGAAGTGTCACGTACATAAATTGTTCCGTATCCTTGCATTAGAGGAATATTTAAACTTACATAACAAAACCAAAAAACGTACGTGTGCAAAATGTTGTGTGAAATTAATATGTGGGAATAAACACGTTTTATACATGTTCATTTGTTTGTTTTGTGACATAAGTTTCAGTGTTGAAAAAGTTGTTTGAAATCTGTATTATAAAAACTGTCCAGTCATTTGACAGTACTTTTTCACATGTTATGCAGATTTAAATTCTTTTTCCAAATCGAAGGATGAAGTGTTTCAAAACAAATATCAGTCGCCATATTTGTATTATAACAGGCGTCATAGCTGATGAAATTAGAAACCGGAATGTCCACAAGAAATTCTTGCGCATTAGAGTTGGAATCCGAAAGCGGACAGCCTGGGCGTATTTTTGTACGATAAACGCACATTGAGAGGTGCTGCAGGTAATGTTGTGGTCGTATCATAGAAGGGGGTTCTGTGTTTACTTCTTTTTCGTAAGACCACATCGTCGCTGATATGAAATATTTTTATCGGCATGATAGCTTGTTTAAATTCCCACCATATAAAATATTGATTGTGGAAGGATAGAGCAGTTGCTGTCCAAAGGAACAATGTCCCGCCATAGTTCAGTCTAAACAATTGATGTGTTATGAAATGTACTGCAATTCCTTTCAACTGTAAGAGTGAAATTAGTTGATCGTAGCGGCGATCAGTCCCAGAGGATTTTGTCGTTCCTGTGACGAAATTTCTACTTTGCATTGGATCTGGGCATCTTTAAGTCTAAATATATTCATTAAAATTTATAATTTATTTTTTCATTTGACATAATACATCAGTTAAAACTCTGTTTCCGTGTTGGATATTCTGAGTGACCTCCTTGCGTAGAATTTATCGTTTAGGCACATACACCTTATACATTGTAAATATATTCATTGTAAATCCTTGCATCGACTAATTATAATTTGAAGATTCTCTAGGTTCCCGCTAATGTAAATTTTACGTGTATTTGTAGGTCAAGCACTTTAATATAACTGGATTAATTGGCTTAACAGAGTAGCGGAACGTTATTTAGTGCGCCTTTCGTTGGAAGAGAGTGAGCCGTCAGTTATGGGTGTTTCGAATCCATCTACAGACAGCAGAACAACAGTCAAGTGCAATGAACACTCTCCCGTCCATCCTGGCATCAAATTTGCAAAAGGGTCATTTTTCGAGAACCTTCAAGTTTCGAATCCCAGCTGTGAGCAAATGGGAAAGGAAATGAGAGCCACACTTGTCTAATTTCTGAAATTACTGGCGATATGCTGCAGTAGTCTTAATTTACAAGAGACTAAGTGTTTTGTTTGCCACAACCAAGCGTCTATCACGGTCCAACTGTTTATAAGAGCTGTATTACTGAAACCTGCCAGGCCAGTGTGTCTGCAAATGTTCAGTTTCTGAAATATATATTTTTTTCGATGTCATTGAACCTAAAGAGCGTTCTACCGAATGTATGGAAGATACAAATTGTACAACTCTGTATACATTAATTTGTTAATATCCTTATCACTTACAATCTTTCTTCTGTATATATTGATCATGAGGCAATACAATGTAAACAAGTCAACTAATTAATAACCTCCAAAATTGCGGAAGATGGATTGAAGTTCATCAACCCATAATTTGGGATCTCACAGAGTACATGTTGTGTCGTTCTTGGTCCGGATTATATAGACTATCACCTTTCGCCCTTGACAGCCAAACCATAAACTTCATTCACATTGAAACCTAAACGGAAGTCCACATTAGACGTTATTTATTGAAATTATATTCTTTCATAAAATACTGCCTTTCTGAGCACGGATGTCTCATACCTGGTCACCTTGGTTAGAGCGGTATAATGATGAGAATAATGACAACGACTGTCATTACATTCATTGCCCGTTGTACTGAGCAAATTGTTTGAGTCGGTAACGTCTGGTACGTACCGGCAACTGAAGTTGTGGAATTGTCGCCACGACACGGAATTCATTGCCTGATGTTCTTGTTGTTTATACCCAGTGCCTCTAGTCACAGGTTTCGTAGCAGGCCGCATGATTGGCAGAAACATGTAGTAGTTGTACAATGTATATACAATAATTTCATACACTTATGTGCATTTCACGGTTTTAGCTACCGTAACTAAACACTGTCTTCTAGGATGCGACGCCGTGTATCATTGTTCACTGATTTATTTACTTACTGTCTCGTGTCAATTCGTACATTTCTTTATATTGTATTTTGTCATTTCAATAATACATATCTAAGCTGACAGAACTTTAAGCTCCCTGAGGATGGTGTATGAACATAAAAATAATCTGTACCCTTTATTATATATCCGTCTGTGTTGTTTTATCGGTTGCAAAATTTTGTGGTGTGGCTGCAGAAACTTCTGATTGTAACTTTGAAAGTAAATAAGTGTTTTTTATGAACGTGTATATGTAATTTGTTTTTATTTGTCTGTCTGTGTAGAAAAATTGAAAGGACAAATGAAGAATTCGAATTTGATATTACAAACACTTTATTTGGATTTGGATAATAAAATATTCCTTAATAAAGTTCGTGTGTGAAAGGAGGGAGACCATAAACCGGAATCAGATTCTCGGAAATTGACTTTGTTGATATAATTAATTACCTCAATCATCATCAGAAATTTAGCATTGAACGTCGTATTCAATATAATTTTGTAATAAACTGATTTATGTGTATATAAATATTAAGAGTTTGGCAGGATTATATTTTTTATTTTTTTCGTGTTTCTGTGCATCGAGAAATACAAATATTTTTCGCATATTTTATATTATTGTTTGTGTCATTACCATTAATTCACAACTCCCATAACGCCTAGATCAGTGCTTTGAATTCTGTGCGATTTATCCAGATCTTAGCTGTAGTTATAGAAAATGATGTCATCCACATTTATTTAGAATCTGAAATTCTAGGAAAACAAAAGATTACAATCATAGAACAAATTGTATCCAATTTACTTTTCCACAAAATCTCTATTTATGTAAATTTGTATGTACATGTACATTGCTTCCCACGTGATTCACAAAACGTTAGTACAAATACGTATATTGTGGGTACCACATTGCAAAATACGAGGAACATCAAGAATTTCTTTCTCACCTAACTGAACGTCGGATCCCCTTTAAGCAATTATTTCAAAATTAAATTTACGACGTTTAATCGTTTTGAAAATTTTACAAATATTTACTGATATCTCCGATGAACATATGTCTCCGTCTTGTGTCATTACGTCTTCTTGCAGTACTCCCAAACTGGATCAAGTACACTTTACCGAAAAGTCTGTATTTATTTACAAATCAGCATATTCTTATATAATAAAAAATTAGATTTTTCATTGACAACACTGAGTAATCTTTCGATTATTTTTTACGTAATAATTCCTTTCTTCGATGTAATCAATCTTGACTTTTCCACTAGTATTATCCCCTCACCTTTATAACTATAACGGTTGTAAAACCTGTTTATTTGTTCCACCTTGCCTTCAATTAATATTGGGGTGTAGAGTGCTTTATTGATGGACTTTCTATAATTTGAAACTCGAATTGGAAGTGAGTAACGTTTTTAAATTGTGAGCTGGGTTGTGCCAACGTTTTGTAGTTCGGTTTTTTATTTTCAGTGTATGAGAAAAGTACTGCATACATTTTTATGGTACTGATGTTTTTATGGTACTGATGTTTCAGACAAACGATGTGACTCTGACGTAAAACATTTCTATTATTGGACGTTAGTGGTAAAATTCTACGAATCCATCATTTGAAAGCAACAGTTCTTTGAAGACAGCGTTGATTATAGAAACCATACCTAGATATACTTGTAATAATAATAATAATAATAAATATGCAAGGAAATCGCAGCAAAATTCGACTATGCACACTGTTATTACGAAGTACCAAGTTGAGTCGAAACAAGTCGTGAGGGTAAGGTAAACATATTTTGAAATCAACGAGTGCAAACAGACATGCACATGCAAGTACTGTGAATTTACATTAATATAAATTTACAGTCCATATTTTTGCATATATTGGTATATAATTAACATTTATAATACAAAACATGTCACGTGCTAAATAACATTTTATGTACCACAGATTGTAAATACATAACAGCTCCAGCATTATGTGCCGTATAAATATTTTTTTGTATCAGGTATGTAGTTGTACATAACCTACATAATAATAATAATAATAATAATAATACCCTTTAAACAATAATAATAGTAATAATAATATAGTACTAAAGATAAGTGTCTTAATATATCTAATGCCTGTAAAGGTAACAAATTAACAACTCTGAATAGAATGAACCACGTAATAATTTGCCCCATATTGTAAAGAAATTTAAGTAGCAGGGTAACTGCTGATTTTTGACCAGTTACACAGTAAACGATTAGAATCAATTTCGTTTAATGTGTGAAATGGGTGTACTTTGACAAAGGAATTGGAAAATTTGAATAGAAGTTAATATCGATATCTACAAGTTTAACACACAAAGGAAAAATTTAAATTACATTTTAAAAATAACATCAAAAGTTTGTTGTTATTATTCAATAATTAGGGGAACAAAATAGTGTCTGGACGTTTAAAGTATCCGCGCATGATATTACACGTCTAAGACCGAGAAATGAAGACAATTTTTTTTGTGGACAGAAACAAAATTCATTTTAAGATAAAGAGTGCTCGCATAAACCAGATTATGCAAACAACCATAAAATATTAATATTAACCTATTCACTGTTTAACCCTTATCCTGCTAACATGGAGAATATGGTGAGCTCCTAATAATGCCAGCAAATGGCAGATGGGATTTAACTCGGCGTTTAAACCTTTAAGAGTTAATTTTTAGAACCAGTCTATATCGTGCTAAGTAAGTTGTTAAAGGAAATATTTGCAACAATTGGTGTATAATTTATCCACACATTTAAATATTTCACATACAAGGAGTAGAGAAAATTTAGTGCTTACTTGTAGATTAAATATTTAGTGAGGAATGAATTTGAGTTTAAACACATTTCATTGAAATTATAGCGAACTCTAACTTCAGGCTAATTTGCGCTGCAAAACACGTAACGCTTCAGGCGTAGGGTTTCCGCGTATTTTGCATACTCACAGGGCTTTGTGTTGCAAGGAAAGTTTGAATTATATATTCGGTTCTTTGAAGAAGGAACCACATTGAAGACACGAATTTATTACATGAAAATCGATGTAGACCATGTGTTCTCTCAGCCTGTACCGCTCGGGACGTTACCCTCAATGACGGCCCAAAGGGTCTGACATCAACCTCACCACTTACTGACCGACCACGTGTGAACTCTGTAATATTCAAACGAACTAACATCTCTAAATCAACTATCATATCCAGAATTTATTTATCACATCTCCTACCACTCACTAATCTCCCCTCATACCCTCACCAAAATTCTTGAAAGTTTCCACCGCTCAGTGACAGGTTAGTTCTCACATCAGACCACAAACAGAGATGAAATAATTATCGACTTTGCAACATAATTAATAATCGTCATTGGTTGGCGTGGTTTCACTAACGAACTTGGAACACTAATCCCCTGCACACTGTGTGATATCCCGGAACCACTTGAGGGGTGAACGTGTCTGAAGTTAAATTTTTGAGTGCATTTTATAGCAGTACTGGTCTTGGGGCAACTTATCATCAGCAGTGGCTTTTTCCAGGCCCTCAGCCAGTTCCTTACCGCAGGTGTCCACCAGGTAGAACATCATCTTCATTTTACGCGAAGTGAAAACTGGAGTCAAATTTGTTCTGAGATGGCGCTAAAGTTGTCCTTTTAAGGCAGACAAGGTATTACCGAATAGTGGGTCAAACTTGTCTTCAATCGAAAATGTGCGATCCATGAAGTTCTGAAAATCCTTCACCAGAATATTCTTTACCAGCTCCGGTCACGGATCAACAAACTCGGTTTATCGAACGAGAAAATTGCCACATACGGTTTGTCACTGTGTTCGTTATAGATTCTCTGCAGCTGTTCTCCTATAGTTGTCTTCAGCAACACACAGTCCTTAAGATTGCCTACAAACGGTGTTGGCTTTACATAAGGGATACCGAGTTTCTGCCAGAAGTTGAAATTTCGTGTGAAATGAAAATACAAGCCAATGAAGATGGCAGCGATAACGGAGATCAAATAGAATGTTAGGGACTGTAAGATTAGCAACGTTATTTGGAAGGAACAGGGGTGTTTGTTGTTAGTATGTTATACATTGTTTGTAGAATTTCTCGGGAACAAGTCAATGTAAATTTGCAGATTCGTGACTGTGGAGTGTTTTTGTAAGTCCGTTCTGTTTTCCTTGTGAAGTTATAATTGTTTCCCTCTTCAGTATAACTTAAAAGTTGTTCGAAATATAATTCCTACACAAAATTTTCAACACATTTAAGATTACTTAACGTAAAGGCACTAAACTCTTTCTAACTACAGTAGCAGTGAAGAACTGCTGGGTTTTTAAGAGCGGTGTTCAGCGAATTTTTGAAACATCATGGTGAATAAAAAACAAGTCGTCCTTGAATATTTTGTATCGCAACATCCAGTGTCGTTGTAGGGTGTCTATAGCCGCGAGAATTGTTTTTTGGCCAAACCAACACAACGAAATCCACCACAAGAAACCAACCTTCATTTCCTCAGCGTGATTTAAGCCTGCAACAATCGAGCGAACTCAGACCTATGTCTTACACAGTGCGGACACTAGAATTGGAAGATGAGCGTTTTGTTACTGAACTGTAATACAGAACTGTTACACACACACACAAAAAAAAGAGTTTGTAATAAGTGTCATTCAGTTAGTTACAATCAGTAAGTCAAGGTTAGAAGTTTCAACTCATGACTTATGAAGGCCGTACAAAGTTGTGTTGCCGCTGAAAATACCCTAAGATCATCCAAGTCGTCGGTACATGTTAATTGTCGTTATGATGCGCGTCGCAGGGCACTTCAATCAGAGTGCCATAAATGTTGCAATCTTGATATTGTTAGCTGCATTCACTTCCTCTAATACTGTTGTAATATTTTACACGATGCTGCATTAACAAGTACGTGCATAAGAGTAAAAAAATTTGCCATCGTTTTCCTGAGACGTTAAGCAACATAGACTGGTTGCAAGTTACCGACATTTCGGTATATTGTATCGCTCCATTCTTTAGGGGCCAAGGAGTTCTTGGGCTGCCTTACCCTTGAATATAAGGCCGTGAGTGTCCCTCAAAACGATGGTAAACAATTAACAGTCTACGATTCGTAACGTCTTGGAAAAGAAAATATCCCAATTATTACCGCGTGCTGGAAAACTCGAATGAAGCTGACCGCAGTTATTTCACGTTTACCTACAGCTGTCATCAGTTTAATTTTATTTATTTTTTAATGCGGTTTCTAATTACGTCTTATGTAATTTTTTATGTTAGCCATGAAGAATTTAAACGTTAATAACTGATTTATATTCCCAGAAGCAGGACTGAATTTTTAACACTGAATTTGTAGTTTCCGACAAAATATATTTGGTTGTGTTTGTTGCAGCTTACGTTTCTCTTAGGCTTTAATGTTTAGAGTCTAAACTTAACCTTCAGCTACACTGAAACTGAAACACCGGGGTGACATCAGGCATGTTTACATGAGAAATTACGTAACGTTCTAAGTTCCAGAAAATCAGTCTTTTTTTTTTTTCGTTTAGACACACCATAATGATTCAGCTTGTTATGGTTTTTATTAGGTGAAGACGATGGCGGTGATTTTGATGACTTGAACTGTGTATGTCACGGAGTAAAGCTTTTGAGTTGGTGAAATGTTGTACTTCTGGGCCACTAAAGTCTGGAATCACCGCCAGGACACCGAAAATATTTAGTGAGATTCTGTTTGATTATACTCAGGAGTTTCATACAAACGGTTTGGTAACAACTCAGTTCAGGCCATAACCCCTACCTGTACATCACATTCAGACCAGTTACATTAGACCATCGTAGTATTTGGGACTATTTTTTAAAGTATTCTTTTTCCTGTTGATCCCAATTTTATTTCGGTTTGTGAGTCATCGTCTAATTCAACGCCAAATAGCAGATTTTGACCGCTGGCAATTAGCGCCTACCTATACAGAAGCTACAGAAAATTAAAAGAAGATATATATAATATCGATTAATTTTACGCATTCAATTTGCACTGAACGTTTGTGTAATAAATCAATTGTAATATTGTTATGTTTATAACATAAATTCTTCTACCCACGCATTCGAATGTCAATATGTGTTAGGCATTGGGGATGAAACTAATGGACTCAACTAGGGTGTTTATCCGCTAGGGATCTAAGCAGTGAAAAATAAGGGAGTCTTCTCCTGTTTTTGTGATGTTAGTGACACTACGATGTACATATATATATATATATTTATTTATTTATTTAGCAGGTTGTACAATGTTTCCACATCTTCCTGCGCCCATTTGACAATTATATAATCTTCTTCCTCCAGTTGCGTCTGTCATTCCAGTCTTATTCAATTAATCCCTTTTCTCTCATCTAATCCCTTCCGCCCAGGTAAGTTTAGGTCTACCTCGTTTTCTTCTTCCTGGTGGGCTCCATTTCATAACTTCTTTCGGTAATTTCCCCCCTTCCATTCTTTGAACATGTCCATACCATTGAAGCTGTTTGGTTTCAATATCTTCCAAAAGAGACCTTGCTACATTCATTTTTTTTTTAATAATAGTATTCTTAATTATTTCCTTGCTGGAAATTCGAGCTGAACGTCGCCAAAAGTCCATTTGTCTTTGTTTTGTGGGTCACATCACGGTCCCACAAAATGCTGTTTAGCTTTGTTATAGCTGCTCGTCCTCTATCAATTCTATCTTAATTTCTGGCTCCTGATTTCCATCTTTGGTTCTTCTTACCCCCAAATAAGTATATTCATTTACTTGACTTATTATCCCCTTCCCATCTTCTAGTTGTAAATCTATCAATGTGTCTCCTATGGCCATATACTTAGTTTTTTTCATATTTAATTTTAAGCCCCACAATTCATACTAATCTATTAATTTCCATGTCATATATTCTAAATCCTCACAATCTTGTGCAGTTAGTAATTGGTCATCGGCGAATAGCATTCAATATACTCGCATCCTGAATCTCCAGTCCCATCTTTGCACATTTCTTCTGCCAATTTTCTAAAGCATTCTGAATATGCATTTTAAATAAAGTTGGTGATAAACTGCATCTTTGTTGTAGTCTTTTGTTATATAATCTCCTGAAGGAAGTTGTTTACCAACTTTAATTTTGGATAAAGAGTTTTCATACAATCTCTTTATTACTAATATTGTAGTGTTCTATTGCTTTACATAAGTTTTTCAGGGGCATACTGCCATATGCATTCTCTAAGTATACAAATAATAAGTGTAGTGGTTAATTAATAGCCACCTTTTTCTCTATCAGTTGCATTAAACAAAATATATGGTCAATTGTGGATCGACCCGCCCTAAATCCTGCTTGTTCTTCTGTTTCTATCTGGGAAAATTCCCGTGCCAAAAAGGTTTTATGATTTTTCAATATAATCGGCTAAAAATATTCAATACTGTAATTCCTCTGTAGTTTTCATCCTTCTTTCCTTTTTTATGAATAGCTGAAATATGTCCTATTTTCCAATCATTGGGAATTTCGTCACCATTTAAGCAGCATTAAAAATTTTGTCTTAATATCTCATACAATTTCTCAATTCCTGATTTTAGTAATTCTGCAATTACTCCTCCAACTCCACATGACGTGTTACTTTTTAAGGGCTTAACTGTCATTTATGACTATTTTTATATCTAGATTAATTTTATCCATTCCAATTTCATTCAAACCTTCTAATTCAAATTCTTGCTCTCTAAAGTAGCGTTCCCTATTTTCTGTTGGAAGTCCTTTAAAATACGTTTCCAATTTGCCAATATGTATGGGGTTAAAACATTGTCATCCATTTTCATTTATGCTTAAATTCTTCAGAATTCTGCATGCTTCTGTGCTTCTTTTACCACCCAAATAGCGTTCTACAATAGAACATATCTTTTCCAAGCTTTTATTTTTCCCTCTGTTATCCTTTTTCTAATTTTTTCTTGCATCCTTCTAAACACTATCCTGTCCTGTACTGTGGGTCTTTTGAACTAATCCATTTTAAATATTGTTCTCTTTTTTCTTTTACCATTTGTCCAACTTCTTCATTTCAGTAATAAAATGGCTTGGTTTTGCTTCTCAAGATTTTCTCTCCTAATGCTTCTTTCGCTGCTTGGTGAATGCAAATATATATATATATATATAAACACACACACACACACACAAATTCCTTTCTCCAGTTCCATGAAACTTGTTCTTGCAGTGAAGTACCGGAATCTTATCACTGTATACTGAATGAAACTTATTGGTTCTTCTTTCAAATATCGTCTTCTGAAATCACTTTGTCTCGAAAAAGTAAGAGAATTAATACGGTCTCTTATTTGTCTTTTGCTTTTGTTAATATCATTTTCTGCTTTTGTGACAAAAACAATTGATTTTTTTTGTGACATAAAAAAGAGAGACAAGAGGGTTCGTGTAATTTGATTCCATAATTTTCTCTTAAGTTAAACTGGATAACACATTAAATCTTTCTGGACAATTATTATAGTTTTCTTAACAATATCAAGTGTCTTTCAGGCAAACTTCATTCTTCAGCTACTAGACAAAACAACAAATAGAAGTGGCCATTGTATATATCCAGTATGTATGATTGAAGACATATTGGTGTTAATTGACGTGTCGCGGTATCACTCAGTGTATCATCGTTTAATTTGGTCTCACTCGACACAAAGAAACGTTGTATTATCCCACATTTATAACTTTAGGGCGTGCACGGATATGTCCCTGTATAGGTTCCAAAGCAAACTAGTGTTTGTGTAGCCGCCTGCTCTGGTTCAGGTGTACATATCTGCTTGTTAGGAGGTTGACCTACTAACACAGTTAATGCCGGTTCGTAGCGAGGATAAAAGGAAACACAGTAAACATTAATACACTCAATTATTTTCTACTACAATTACTATGTTGAAGGAACTTCTTGTTGTTATCTGCAATACTTCACTAATTACTCTGATAACTTAAGTTACACTGTGGTAATGATCTAATGCATGTTGTACACTGTTCACACTGCCAATATGTTATGTATCGCCATCAAATACCACTGCACTTGTAAATTTTACAATTATCACCCCTCTGGTGTAAATGATGTATTGTGGAATGTTGCATTTGCACATGCAGGAGGCAGTCGTTTAATTGCCTTTAGCGGCTCGGAGTTGCAAGCGAACTGAAGCCACGCTAACTCACGCGCCTAACACACTTAAAACTGACGCCAATTACGTCATCACGCTCGTAATCTCGAGCACAGGATCTGTGGTACAATGTTGAGGAAACACTAGTGAACAATTATAAATGAAATTTAACATAAAATTTAATAAAACAATTATTACACAAAACTTATGTCCCTGAGCATGTACAGTGTGTATATATGTGTGTGTGTGTGTGTGTGTGT
>Ga0136643_10008618_pt1 | contig 14931 bp, 8 predicted proteins | sample TergutLab28metaG_FD_96883 | JGI IMG/M metagenome (GOLD analysis project Ga0136643, IMG submission 96883) | Labiotermes labralis P1 segment gut microbial communities from Petit-Saut dam, French Guiana - Lab288 P1 (version 3) (version 3) | ecosystem: Host-associated > Arthropoda: Insects >... | reverse complement strand
TGGAACATCACACATAATACGGAAAGTACTGCAGTGTGAAGTTTGAAGCCTGAGCGGTGGGGATCACCGCTGGTTCAAGAGAAGTACCAGGAAGAAAAGGCCTATGGCAAGTGAAATACATATCGAATAATAATAATAATAATGGTTGTAATGAATGTTAAATTTACGCATGGGTTTATATTAGATAGGAAACTTAGAACTTTTATTACTTTAATATCCAGGAAGAGACCCATCAGTCACAGCCGAAGAAGTCAGCAATACCTATCAGTTTGTTACTCTTTCACTACGCTTGAACCCGGCAATGACCTGATCAGATCGTTATACTTGTAGGAATACATTACTTGTCACCTCCACTCTATAAAGCCCACCGCAACCCAGTAAACGCCCTCAATCGTTAACAAATTGATCACCGGCTGTCACGTATCTGCGACTGAAGAAATATTGTGATTCAGTATAGTTATTACTAAGATTATTGTAACGATACTACAATGTTTTACCGTCTGTTGTTGGTACAAGGTAGGCGCTACAAAATGGTGGCAGCGGTTGGATAATAATAATAATAATAATAATAATGACAAAAATAATAACTGTTATTATGCCTTTGTTTAAATACATTTTAAACCTTAGTCTCTCGTAGGAGCTATCATATTATTTGAGTAAGATGCGTTTGAGACTACTTTCAAAAAGACAGTAGTGTCATATGTCCTAATTATGTACATAATTTTCTCAATATTTTTATGAATAGAAGTATAAGATGATGGCCTCGTAGGGCCGAAACACGTAATAGAATCTAACACACAATAATTGTTGAAGTTTACTTGTGACTGACGGTACTTCTACCTTCCATTTATGGAGACACACACACTGGAATTATATGCAGACTGATGGGACGAAGAATACGAAAAACTGTTCCAGTTCAAAAATCATTATACATGTAATTGCAAATACATAGAGAGTTAATGTAGGCCATTAAATAAACACAGTTATAATATGTTATGATAATTTTTCAAGTTCCAATTCTAAGTTAGATGCTTTCAAGGTCAATTTCATCACACGTCTATTGGCGCTAAAAGGTAAAGCTATTGGTCAAAGTCAAGATCCGTGTTACTGATATTCACAGAGCTCTAAATCCTCTTGTTCTGGGACGTTACTTGGGCTGACAGGCAGGCACTGAAATGGCCCACTTGATCATCGAAAGGCTTAAATTCCTTGAATTTCCCAAATTGTCTAAACGACACGAAAATTTGCGTATCAATTTATCAACTGATACCCTTCTTGAAGGACAACCCTCTCGCCCAAATGGCACTGTTTTATTCTAAACTTCTTTTTAACATTTTCAAAAACACCTGCTTTAATGTTAAGAATCTCTGTATTTTAGCCATACAGTTTGTTTACGCGCGTCGCATAATTATCGGAATAAATACAGACTATTTATGCAAACAACAACAACCGGTTGATTTTCGTAATGAAGACAATGCGTGAAGGAGAAACTGCAATTTATAGTGGTCTTACGTACTGAGATTAATTTCCTAGTTTTGAACGTTATCGCTTGGACCGAATAAGGACTTACGTTCGCATTATAGACATGATGCAACTGCATTAACAGGAATGTTCATTATAACTTTAAATCGAATGTTTTGGAATCCATAAGCACAAACACTTCATTCTTTGCGTAAGACTAAGCCGATTAAATAAGTTAGCGTTCAAAAGGATTAAAGTTGATGCTTTGGTGCCGTGTGTGTGTGTGTGTATGGACAATAAATATTTTCTTGTGTATTCGACAACTTTTAATTACAAGTAAGAAACACCACAGAAGTATTTAAAAACTTCATCTTTCACTAAGCGCTTAAAAAATTCCCCCTATCTTTTATTTTCAAATATCTTACGTCTATGTTCTCATTGTACATTAGATCAAGCTCTCCGTCCATACAAAATGTTGTAAACATTGGTATAACGTACACTTGTGGTGCTGGAAAGTCTAAAGAAAAATATGGGCTAAATAATACATATATTATTACTGTTTTATATACATATATTGTTATGCCCATGAAGTTATTTGTGGTGTGGGTGATTTGGCAAACGTTGGAGGGTCGGTGTTCGTCATGACCTCTTTCCGGCCGCTCCCTGATCATTTTCTTTTTGTTTGCGAGGCTTTGGAACTAGTAAGTTTCTTTTTTGCCGTGGCTATTTGCTTATGCTGTGGCCGAGCTGGAGTTCCTGAGAGGCAGTGATGTGAGCTGGACACACGAGGGGGACGCTCGCTATGTGGACACACGAGGGGGACGCTCGCTATCTGGACACATACTCGGCGGTAGAGTAAGTGCATTGCCGTTTTTCAGGTTTCAGTTTACTGTTTAGTGTTTATTTTAATTTAGCACCCTGGACTGGCTACCTCCTTTGGAATAGATTTATATTTGGGGTTTGGTACTTTTAACGGTGTGCAACCTCCTTTGTTTCTTGTGTATTTCATTTTACTCCTTTCATTTTATTTCATTTTATTCTACTTTATTTTATTTACCTTCTTTTTTACTTTTATTTTATTATTGGCAGTAAAGTGTACCTTCTAATACGCTTTGGTGTTTTCTTCCTATGGGAGAGGTTGCAGTAGTGAGTTAGTTCAGGCGGTATAGCGCTTTATTGCCTCCACCCCTCTCAAGAACCCACATCCTACAGGATCTGCCAAGAGGTGTCGTGGTGCGGCAAGGGATATTTTGTTGGTAGCCTTGGAGGGCCGTAAAATATATATATGAAGGTGCCAGGTTTCAGACTACAAAATTAGCATTCTTTTAGGGACCCGGTAGTCTTGGATGTGACGCTGAGTAGCTGGGTCACATCCTAAGGAATACTCGATTACAGTGCTGTGAAAACCTCATAACTCTCTAACATTTCCTGAATTTGCACTGTTCCTAATCTGACCACAAACAAATTTCATGTGTATTGTTATTGTTGCCACTGACATGAACTGTGCAACATACTGAAGTGTTTTACGCGACAGATGCCATTAAACTGCATGAATAAAAAATTTGGTGTCGTAATATTTTGTTGTGCTTATTTTAATCTACGTCTATTTTGGACTAATTTATTTGGCTTGCATTTAGAAGCCGCACGGCTCAAATTGCATCCTTAAGATCGAGGATCCAGATCGAATACTTTCTTGCTTTCCCTCAGTAAATCCTGACGAATTCGCAGACAGACCTAGCACCTCTAACTAAGCCACGGCCCTCATTCTGACCAACTTTTTAAAAGTTGTTTTCCGTCTGACAGTTCAGTAAAAATCGGTTTTGGTTTCTGAACTAAAGATAACGACGAACAAACTAGCCTAGGAAGCACATCCTTGCAGATGTTCGATCATTCTTCTACAATAAAAAGTCCAACATATTGGTACAATCTGTAGGTCAACTGCGCTATCAAATGACAAGCAATACATAGTGTGAAACTCTTCAAAGCAAGTAACATAAAAAACCACGAAAACTGAACGATGGAGAACAACTTGTAGCTGGCATTCGAAACGGGTACCTAACGAATGAAGTCAAGGGGTTTACAGCGTGGATAAAACTAGGCGGCAAAAGGAGAGAAGAATTTTCGGTCGAGTCTCACGTCATGTAACAACTTGTTAATAATAATAATAATTACTATTTAATTACTTACTCCACGGAGCAGAGGTCTTCTTGAGAAGCTAACCGGTTCTCAGATAGTCCAGAAAACCCCCGCCTTTTATGAAACCCGAAGGCTAACAAATGCCAGCAATCTGTCCCGATCCTGAGCCAGACGACCACGATGATGATGATGATGATGATAATAATAATAATAGTAAGTAATAACAAACAAGGAAATCTGTCAGATGTAAAGCCTTGCCCAACATTCAAATTGAGTTCCTATCGTGGTTGCTAATGTTTAAAAACATGACAGTTGCTCTGATGATAAAAATATTCCCCGTCATTTTGCAAACCGAATATTAACGACAACCATCCGCCATTTGTCGCTATTCTGGGCCAGATACAAGAACGCAGATCATACTTTTACAACATGGGTCTATTCCATTACGACAGGCTTTCAAATCATCCTAGCTGTTATGCCTAAGTTTCCTAAATGGTCTCTCCCTCATGGCTTTTCAATAAACATTTGCATATTTCTTGCCAAACCAACAATTGCTACACATCGTATTCACGTTAACCACATTTATTTGATGTATATGGAGAACAGTATAGAATATTGCTGTCTTCGTTGTGCTGTTTCTTAAGGCTGTTCCTCTCATTTTCTTATACTCCACTCAGCTATCTACTTTCTGGTGTTATAGGTTACCTGCTTGGTAAAAATGGACGACAGTTTTGGATCAAATCCCAAGCCTTGTCACAACACATCAAGAAATTTTAAATGCTGCCAAGTACATAAGCCTATGTGTATGTGTAAAATAAGCTTCGATTTAGAGACACATTGCCAAGTAGACCTCACACTGTAAAGAGAGCACACATCGGGTGGTTGCTGAGACCTCGTAAGTCCGCCTCACATATCAGAATATGGACCCCTGTGAATGCGAGTGGCTTTATGTGGATAGTACAGCATTTAGTGCATAATGCACTGCTTTATGTGGATAGTACAGCATTTAGTGCATAATGCACTGCTTTATGTGGATAGTACAGCATTTAGTGCATAATGCACTGCTTTATGCTACACAGAATGTACATTGTTTCTACACATTCCCTTTTTTTTGGTGTAATATTTGTGAAGGCATTACAAAGAATGACGTAGTATACTGGCTGGCTGTACGGAAGCGACGAGTGGTGGAATGGAAATTCGTACAGCCCACACCGCTTTAGGTAGAACAGGCATTTACAAGCAGCCTTCAGTACCCAGTCATGCATTAAATCCGTAATATTTAAAATTCTTATGGCTGTAACTGTAAACAATACTCTCTTCTGATATGTGATTCCGTTTGGTATCCTGGAAATATTTCAACGTTTCGGAGAAACGTATTTCTTCAGTGTTAAGGATGTATTGTGTGTATATTGTTGTAGTTGTTTTGTGTGTATTGTTGTCATCTTATGTGTATTTGTCGTACTATGTGTGCATTGCTGTTTTTTTTTTTTACTTTAGATGCCGGACTGCTGGTTAGAAGTGATTATTCGGAAGGTCCTGCGACCGGCCACCTCGACACAGGTTTTTCTTGGTTTCCCTGTGTCTAAAAGCAAATGCTGAGATGGTTCCCAAGATTCCAAGTTGCCACTACATTCTTCTCATATAGCCCTCCCGACTTAAATTCAGTAGTAACCGATTTCATGTTTTGTATACATGTAAAATAACCACTGCTATCGGGTGACAAACCAATTGCAGTTAATAATAATAATAATAATAATTATTATTATTATTGAATTATGTCAGATTTACTAAGCATCTAATGCAAGAAGACAATAAATAATCTTCAACATACAAACCCTTTTCAAACAAATTGTAAGATTGGTACCAACAACTCCATCAAACTCACTGCAGAATGCAGACACTGTCACTTGTAGCCCTTACGCTCTTACCTGTATCATACTGCAATCCACCGTAATTGTACCCAGCAGCCTAATCTGCATTTTAAAGTCGGCTGCTGTTAATTCTTACTAGCAGTCTTTCTTTGTTCGTCAGAGTAAGAGTTTTACAATGTTCCAAATATTCCTAACTTAAGGAATTTAAACCATAACGAAAATACTAGGTACAAAAAATGCATAGCCGGTTTTAGTGTGTGTACAAGACAGTAACAAATTCAAGTCAATGACTGTTTACCATAAAAATGAAGCCGGCAGCACTGCAAGAGATGTTATAAACAACAGATTTGCACATCATTTTCAGAACTGACGTTTAAAATAAAAGAATCCATTAAGGTCTATAATTCGATTCTTTCATGGTCGTAAAATACAAAAAAGGGTGAAACTGGGAGAAAAGCGACGGTTTAATCATGGCGATTAGTGCAAGATTCTGACAAAAGTTTACAAACTGGTGGGGACTTAGAAAGAGGAAGGGTGCATATAGCTAATCAAGAGCTGTGGAATGATAGATTTTATTTATTTCCTGTTCATTTAGCGAAGTTGTCAGTACCCCTAATTACGATGTCGTTAAATATTAAAATTAAAGTAAGTAATTAATTGCAACCGGGGTGGATGAGGACAATCGTAGCCTAATTTGAGGTACTGCTGTCCCTCGGTCATATGGACTAAATGGGGGGAGGGGTGGTCCGGATTAACCGGGAGGCCGTACCACCAGGAGAAATTCCGTAGTGTATGTAACATACAAATAATCACTAATCAGTATAGGTATAGTGTTCCCGCTACAGGCCCGGTGTGGCCCAGAGGGTTGCTAGCGGTATAGCTCTACTCTTCCATGACCGCGGCACTAGAAGGGGGTGAGTGGTCAACAGCATGCCCCGGCCGCACTTTACCCTCGAGAAAGACTCGGTACCAATTTTACAGGAGGCTGGGTGGGCCCCAGGGCCGATCTGGACGCACGGAAAATCTCGTCCCCACCGGGATTCGATCCCGGACCTTCCAGCCCGTAGTCAGTCGCTATACAGACTGAGTTACCCGGCCCACAATCACTAATCAGTACTAGATTAAAATCTCCTTACAGCGGCAATACTGTGCTTAACACTATAATAATAACTCTAATAAGACTATAAGGCAAATGAACATATAGAATATGTTGTTGTGGGATACACAAGACTTGCGCGATGTGGATGTACTTATACACACAATAAGGTGGCTGGTTACATCCACTGGACGGTATGTAAACTTATGGGGTTGCAGGTTGCTGACAAGCAAGTATGACTGACAGGGTCCTAAATGTCAACAGTACCACTATTATGTGGGACGTACCGGATTTCACAGATCAAACAACACTAGCAAACCGACCTGGTACTGTACTGCATAATTTAAAAAGATAAGACTTGCCTACTGATCAGTATAGCCATTCCAGATGATTCAAAATTTAACACAAAAACTGATATGCTATGCAAGTACGAAGATCTGGAGATCGATGTCAGCAGAATGTGAAAAGTGAGGACAAAAATTGTGCCAGTTATAACTGGAATGTTAGGAATAATTATGAAGGGATCAGAACCTTCAGTTGCTCTCAGGTCACCTGTCGGCCATAGAGCTACAGAAGATGGCACCAATGATCCCTGAACACATCATTTGTAAAGTGCTGAGGTATATTGCTTAGATCTCTTGCTCAGGTCTGGACTTACTAGAAGACCAACACCTAATAAATAGTAAGGGAGAATTAAAAAAAATTAATTATATCTCCAAAGATTACAATATAAAGCTGTACTGGCAAACTTCACTTTTAAATGTTTCTTCTGTATGTCAGGAATTTAAAAGGCATATAGTGGCACTAGCGATTTTTGTGGATTCAGAGTACTTTGCTCTCCGTAGAATTTCACTAACACAAATTCTTGTACTTATTCCATTCTTGTACCTTGAAGTCATTTGTGTAAATAACGTTTCATTAAATAAATCACACACTGAATCTAACTTGACGAAAAAAATCCTAATCTTAGTACTTAAAAATGTATAAAAATATTTTCAATAAGCCTTTCTAATCAGAGGTAAAAATCGAAGTGAAAAATTTACACAAGTAGTTCAAATTGACAAGTCAAAGGAAAGTTTATATTTCCACGTAAGGCTCAAAAGACAATCGGTCGTGAAATGGAGCATTAATGTTTAGTTTGTCAAAGAGGTGTCGGCTTTACCTTGTGATAATCTATAGCAATTAATATCAGAACGTACCAAACAGAACGTGTGTGGGGTGTGACAGTACTGTCATATCAGGAGGCCATTGTAGGATACTTCACCATATTATAAGAAAAAAATAATCTTATGAAGCCATAATATCAGAGTATTTATACTTCCTAATAAATCTTTAATCAATATAGACGTCTCTGTTACATGTGGTAACGATATGTGTCATTGGTAGTTAGTGACGATAACTCCATCTGTCTACAACTGAATTTACTACCGTAAATAAAACAAATATATAGACGCTTCGAAAGAACAACAAAACATATTACTTATATTGCACGTAATATATAATATTTAATTTTAAATGCATATTACGATAAGGTGCATCGATCAAATGCCATTTTGACATGTCTGAGTCACGAACATTCTTCGGTCCTGCTGTGTACATGACGTGAAATGTAACATGCTTCAATTTTGCACTGGTTTATGACTTCAGGTAACCCTCTCATTAATGCAATACATTTTCCACAAGGACGATTCGTTCCCAGCACCCCCCCCCTTCCCACAGCCCACAAATATACTGAGCATCTTTCAAATTCTCGTCACTTATAGATGTGTAAACACGTGTCTATGAATATGCAGACCCGTAACATAACATATTTCTGTTTCCCCAGTTTCCCTCCTCATCAATTCTGCGTGGTACCACTGCTAAGAGATTACATAAATTAGGCAATAGTAGTGCGGTATGTAATCTGTTTCACTGCTAGCAACAGTATGCCCATGAAGCGTTCTACTTGGTAAGCTTAAGCCTCTGTAATTTACAAGTGTCACCAAAAGCACTCTCACAATAAACAGTATGCAACGTCCCTGCAGTTCAGAAAATCTACAGTGAAATCTGAGGAAAGAAGTGTGTTTTATGTGCCAGTATCCCAGCAACAGTGATAAAATTCAACCTTTTGGTTTTACCTATCGTTATGTCGCCCCTTCCCCCCCCCCTCCATAGACGTTTCAAATTATCGTAGCAACGGCGCTAGTTTGGGTATATCTATAGCAAGATATTTTCCATTCATGTACACGCGGACTACAGTGGTGACCACATTACATGCCATTTGAGCTTCCCAGCGCTGCGACAAGACAGGATCGCTATATGGCTCACCTCGCAATGGCCAGGCGGTAGTTTGCCTCTATCAAGAACAGTTACTCAGTTCGGAGTAGATTCATAGCTTCAGTCACTCTGAAAGATTCTGAAACGCGTAGACAACGCTGCGTGATACATCTGCAGTGTTTCTCCTCTTACAGCTTCGCCTCTTCACTCGCGCACAACTTGCAAGTAATCCGATCACTACGATACTGATACTGCCTGACTGTTCCCACCTTCACTGTTTCCTAACATTGCCAGTCGCCGTATTCCTGCTGTAACCGGAGCAATGACCATTTCAGCGATACTTATCTCACAATATCTTGTTTTCTATCATGACTTCTAAGAGCTCGTCAACACCGAGTGTTATAGGAAGCGTCCCTCCTTCCCATACCGCCACGTGCATTTGCATTATACCGGATCACGATACATAACATTTGTGTCTCGAAATTAATAATAAATTAACGTACCTCAATAAAAGGCATTCCATTCACTAAAGCGGCTACTATGCTCGAATAAGTTATTTGTTTCTCGACCTACATATATGGACTTTTCATATTGTAACGCTGCGAAGTTGCTTGTAAAAGCGAGCCGATCTAGCCTAAGTCAGCGCTTGCGCCGTTTTTACGCGACATCATAAAATCAAAGCCCTATATACGACGTTAGAAGCTGGTTTTGCAGCAAATGTTATTGTTTGCAGGGGGTTAGAGAAATCAACAACATCTTGTGATACCTTTGTATCGGTGGCTTAACAGATATCTGCTGATGACAGTCCAGGTGTAGTAAAAATGATGGTTATGATGGCGGTGGTTATGACGAATATACAGCAGTCGTGACCTAATTTAAGGTACTAGTTTACCGGACGGACTGGGTAAGGTAAAGGTAAAGTTCAACCTAGAAGAGGGTACGAAGGCTCAGAGGGGGTGTAGAGTTATAGTGCTACTCTTTCTTTAACCTCAGCGCTAGATAGGGGTGGGTGGTCAATGCCACGGCAGTTTTACCCCCGGAAAAGACCGGGTACCCATGTATAGGAGGCTGGGTGGGCCCCTGGGCCGGTCTGGACGGGTGCAGAAAATCTCGCCCCCACCGGGATTCGATCCCCGGAACGTCCAGCCGGTAGCGAGTCGCTATACCAACTACAGGTCACGGACGGACTGAGTAAAACTACGAAAAATATCGATTTTTCTAGTCTTATCTTCTTCGGGTTCCAAATGGGCATCTCCGGAATACAAGACAGAAGTGGTAATGTTTGAGCCATCTTGAGTGCTGTTAGCTGTAGAGTTTGTGTGGACAAATCACAGAGCTAATGACGTCCCAGAAAACGGTTCCAAACATTCGGACGTTTACAGAGGACAGTATTAAATATATTCTTCAGGTAAATAATTTCTGAAGATGTCCGCCGTTTGCCTTTCGTTGGCATTACTAGTTATGCAAAACATTGGTGCACAAATCCTGGCACTAAGTCGCCATTACGAATGAATTTTCTACGGTGGTGCCTAATATTTGTGGTCCTCAGAATGGACACTGTTAGTGTCACCTTATGGTGCCCACAATATTCAGATAGCTTCTAGACTTTTGTAAGATTTTTGCATCAGTGTTGTAAAGTGAGGTTATTTTCAAGAGCCCCACAAAGTAGCCGAATGGTACTGAAAACAGCTGCCTGTTGGGCCACCTCACTCCTATTATATCCCGAACCCCAGCATGTTATTTGTCCTGCTTGTTGGGCACTCAGTCGTGTCAAGAACACGTCGAAGCAGTGAGTCATCATACAAAATAACTGCTGGCAGTTCTGCCATAACGCGATAATAGCATTCTTGTGAGACTTCGCGTTAGATAAAAACGCGTAATAAAGTAGGTTTAGACGAAAAAAAATTCACGTCGTCCAAACATATCTTCAACCTGGTCGATGAAATCGCGCAAAAGCCAAAACGCGTGTCCACATGTTCGTGTTGTTCGACGTCAACGCGTTCATCAGAAGCGTTGTTGTCATTGAGCTAAAGACACACGCGGAATAATAGTAATAGTAATAGCAATATTAATAATAATAATAATATATTTGACTGCAAATGGGCTGTCACCTGGTGGCGGTGGTTGTTATGCATGTACATAAATATGAAATAGGGATATAAGAAATTTAAGTCAGGAGGGCTACATGATAAGCATGCAGTAGCAACTTGGAGTCTTGGTAACCATCGTAGAAAGGGCTGTATTTGGAAAGGTGTACTGCAATAGAGGTGAGAATAATATACAGTATATTCCGGAATGTCACAGTTCCTCATAGGAAATAAGTGTAAATGAATTAAAATAGGATTTGACTTGACCAAAAGCATGGAATCATGATGTCGAACCTCACGGAGGAGAAAGCGAGGGGTATCGGTGCTGGGATTCAGCATCTTCCACGTAAATGGCGCAGAAGGCCGAAGGTTACAAAATAACAACAGAACTGACACAAACTCTCCTGAAAATGGAAAAATTTAAGAAAGAAACAGGGCATGAACCGGAATGATGTAAGGTCGCTAACAGATTTAAAAAAAAACGCTTACAGTTAAAAATCTCACACTTTGGATGAAACTGAAGCGAAATAATGGTTATCTAGGCTTGTCAAGGGTTTCGCTTTAAAGGAGGCACACAAATTCGCAGAGTGCAACCAAAAAGATGCAAAGTTTCACAGTTTATTTATTTCTGTAAGACGCTCTACACGTTTCAGACGGTTTTTCATTCCATCATCAGAAGCTCAAAACTGCACATACAGCGTCAGGTATTTGTCAGACCAATACTGCTATCTGCTGCTAGCCAGGCTAGCAGGAGGTCTGACAAATACCTGACGCTGTATGCGCAGTTTTGAGCTCCTGATGATGGACGGAAAACCCGTCTGAAACATGTAGAGCGTCTTACAGAAATAATAAACTGTAAAACGTCGCATCTTTTTGGTTGTACTCTGGGAATATACTAGCGATGCACGGACCTATGAATGCTAAGAAAAGAGCACAAACTTTCGGGAAACTACATATGTTACCGTCCTCAAGTGAAAGGTGGTGAAACACTGACCGAAGGAGCTATTCTTAATCACTATCTTGCAGCTGGACCCTGAAGGGTATGCGGCTATCCTTTCATCTGAAAAGGAGACAAGCTTCAGGTCCCAAACTGTACAGTTTCTGAAACCAAAGACGACGGACAAATTTCAGAAACATGGTAATACAAAATGCAATATACCGTCTTCAGAACAATTTAGAATTTACCCAAAAGAAAGTATAATCTGTTTTCCAAAATACCTTAAACGCATGCACGTGAACTTTTTTTTTGTATTTCTTTACTTCTTCCCTGACACTGAAGAAATGAGTGAAATACAACCGGTGCACAACGTGGAAATGTGGTACCGAGAAAAAGTTTTATTGTCACTGTGAATACGTCAGTAATTAAAGATATCATACCAATTTATTACGCATTCCATCACACCTGTAGTGACAACATACTGTAAATTTTACGAGCCTGCCATGAAGCTTGTGCAGTATTTGCTGTTACTCTGAACTTGAACAGCTTCAGTATGCAGTTGAGGGAATAATGGATGCAGGAAAATAGTTGTCCTGTTTTAAATTATTCATGTACGTGCATTAATAAACAATTCACACAATAGAACAAGAAAAGCACTAATGTTAAACTTACATTTCTTCCCCCCCAATTTGTTATAACTCCGACATATTTCGCTTTACCTGGATCATATTCAGGAAGTTATTGATTATCAAAAAACCTATATAAAACACATACGGGTACAAATTATATCCGTCTAGGTTTCTGTATGTGGGCAAGGTAGCTCAGACGATACAGTGACTGAATACGGGCTGGACGGTCCGGGATCGAATCCCGGTAGGGAAGAGATTTTCCGCCCGTCCAGACCGGCCCTGTGGCCCACCCAGCCTCCTGTAAAAAGGGTACCGGGTCTTTCCCAGGGGTAAAGTGCGGCCGGGGCGTGCTGCTGACCACTCACCCCCATCTAGGGCCGCGGTCATGGAAGAGTAGAGCTATACGTCTACCCACCCTCTGGGCCACACCGGACCTGTAACGGGATCACTTTACCTTTACCTTTTTTACGTTTCTGTACAGGGTTTAGTGACGTTCAGTAACTCCCTAAAGATGATCAAGATAGATCTAAACATGTCGGAGTTATGACAAAATGTTTGTAAAAATATAACTTTAGCGTTAGTGCATTTGTTGATTTTACTGTGTGAACTTTTTATCCTGTTGTAATTCTCTTACGTAAAATATGGCAGGATTTTAAAACGGCGAAAAAATTCTAAATCTAAAGAAACCCACTTGGTCTACTGATAAGGGGATTAGATAATTGTGCGAAACTTTAGGTTTGTTGAACAAAACTTTTAAGCCCACCTCATAATTACGTCATGTGTGTCATTATTTTACAGATTTCTGTATTAGACCTAATCCTATAAACTGCATTCATGAAATCGAATTGTATATAGCGATTCATTTCCTAACGTACAGCAAACACTCTCCGTGTCGGTTATATCAAGCAACCAGAAATACTTTATAGGAATATAATTTGTTTTTTGTGATATCCACACAAAACAAATAAAACGTTGTGTTGTCAGAACGCCTGACTTCCGAATTTTAACCTGGTGGCACATAAAGCATTAGGCTTTAAATTGTTAATATCTTTTAATTATTTTTAACCCATGATACCTAAGAAGAATCATTCCCATGGACTCACAAGGCACTGGACATAACTACTAGTTAACAAGAATCATGTGTTAGTGTCACTTTGCCTTCAAGACGAAGAAGAACCACGAATGCCCGAAGCACCGACAGTCCGGTCCATCTCAACAGAGCACCACTACCCATGAACTTCGGGAAAAGGTATGCATTATCTCATGTCGGTGTACTGCAATTTCTTTGTAGTTGAGTTGGCGGTGGCTGAACAGAGGGTCAAAATAATGTCATCATATTCCATGCGTTACCAATACTACTGTCAATTTTTCTTGCTACACAAAGTGGCACTAATGTACTCATGTGCTTCGTCAATTCTGTGCAGTCAGTCAGTTTGTCAGTCTGTTTATCCTGCAGCTATAACTCGAGAACAGCTGATAGAATTTCTACGAAATTTGATACTATGGAATTTTGAAACGTTTTGTCAACATGATGCAGTTTCGATTAATATTGTACAAAACAGACGGCGACTTTACTTAAAGTCTATTTGTGGCGCGGGCGCAAATCGCCCACAACTTACTGTGGCGAAAACTGTTTCGAACAGCATTAGAAAAACAGAACACAAGTGTTAAGCCTAATATACTGTAACACTAAATCTTTGAGATAGTTAAACAAAATGGAGAATATTGTTAACAATACGCCTGTATTATCTAACTAGCCATGCTTTGAGAAATTCGGGGAAGTGGGAGCGGAAGACAAAGATATTTCAGCAACTACACTCATATTTCGCTGTACGCGGGTTCCTACTTTGCGGTTTCGCAAATTCGCGGGTCGCCACAAGAATAAAAATAAAACAACCCCCTGAACTTCCCGCAACATTCTACAGGTTCTAGAGGCACGGTATTCCAGGAATCGAAGGGATGAATTTGCTGCCCATCACATGTTTCTGTAAAGAAAAGAAACTCCGACCAGCGAAACCTAACCAGATATAAAATAAAATCAAAAGTGCGTGAAAAGTAAATTAAAATTAATTTAATTTTTCATTATTTTGTAGCTTTAGCTACAAAATAACGACTAAAAGTGATTTAGGCATAAGCCTATAAGCATTACTGTATACGTTATCATAAAGACAAACACTAACGAATACTAGAATATTGTTTTTAGAAAAGCGGTATATTCTTCGCGGATTTTCGTCTTTCGCGGTGTGTCTTAAAAACCTAACTCCACCAAAGCGAGGGATGACTGTATTCCCAAATTCCGGCTAGTGAAGAAGGAAGTTTTCAGAAAAGTACGTCCTCATCATCATGTTCCTGAAGGGTTAGGTGTGTTTCCTGTTCCTTGATCCTCAAGATGAAGTTGGTCCCTCCATCTCTTCCTCGGTCGTCCTATGTTCCTTCGTCCTTTTGGTTTATATCGTAG
>Ga0136643_10008617_pt1 | contig 14931 bp, 8 predicted proteins | sample TergutLab28metaG_FD_96883 | JGI IMG/M metagenome (GOLD analysis project Ga0136643, IMG submission 96883) | Labiotermes labralis P1 segment gut microbial communities from Petit-Saut dam, French Guiana - Lab288 P1 (version 3) (version 3) | ecosystem: Host-associated > Arthropoda: Insects >... | reverse complement strand
GTTAGAATTATGAAACAAACTGCATTTTGAAGAGAAAAAAACGGAGAGTGTATACCATGTTTAAAATATTCAGTACCTATATTTGTTGAATAAATATATAAAATGCAACTTTAGAGGTTAGCGCTGCGGTACGACCACTATAGTTGACATTAGGCGTCTAAAGGTTAAGTATTTAGGAAATGGCTTTTGGAGATATGGCTGTCTTATAGAGCACAGAAGATATGGCAAACTGTATCCAGAGATATGAGAAATATGGAACTGGTGAGTCACAAGTACTCTGTCTCCCAAATTTGATTTTTTGTCATCTTATGACAGGCCTGTGCATGCTTAGGAACAGTAGTAGAGGATGAAGTGGCTCGTGCATGTTGAGCAGAAAAAAGATCAAAATACTCATCTGGATATGTGGTTTTCAAAAATATGGAACTTGGTGACAGGACAGTATCATGTTTGGTCACATTTTAAATTGTATTTCTGCCCAATCTTACGACATCTGGTTATCCCTGCCTTTTGTCATTATTATATTTGAATATGTTCAATTTAATGGCCTATACTCTGCAACATAATACTGGGTTGCAAAGATTACTTCAAGTTAGAGACATTACTAAAGTATCATACTGTGCAGCACAAAAGACAGTCTACTTTGTTAAAGCACAACTACAGCACCTTAATACAAGTTTATTATAATTTATTACCTGTTACTGGTGAAGATAAACACAACAGTTGTTGGGGTAACCTCCTCAGTTAACGCATGGCAAGTGTGCCTGTGATGTTAGTGATGTCATTGACACTGTCACCTTCCATATGCCTCAACTGTTGGTTGGTTGATTACTTGCAAAGTCCTGACATTATATAATGTCACATGAGATCTGAGGATAGGATGATTGTAAATTATGGGATTAAGAGGTTGCAGGACAAACTGATTCATGATACTGATACGGCATTTCTCACAGAAACTGGGAAAAATGATGGGAAACATCGAGCTAATTCCTAAGATTAATTTAAAGAAAAAAATTATCTCCTCAGCCACAGTCTGTATTACCACTATACCAACCTGCTTGGTTATGTTTACAGTTACAACTGGATGAACAGCACAGCTTACACTAGCTATCTTTATACAAATATGGAAAATGTTCTTTTAAGGAAGAACAGCATGTCCACAGATTGCTATTTTGAAATTTCCTAATGCAGAAAGCAGGATGTTTTGTTGGTGACCGTGAAGAAACCTGAAACAAATAAAGGACACTTCTGACAAACCAACTGCAGACAGCTGATGAATTCGGTTAAGTTGAAATTGTTTGTATTAGGCCTAGTAAAGGTGATTAAAACATTAAATTCACTGACACAGCAAAACATAGAGTAATGAACTGCAGGAACCAGAAATGAGTAACACCCTACCTTCCAGCACATCCCTTTAGAACTGGTAATTTTGAACTTTAGGCTCCTCCATTTGTACCAAGAATCACACACAGCTGGCAAAACAATTGCCAATCCAACCACAAATTTCTTTCTGCATCAGTTTCCTGCATTGCTTACATGGGTTATACAATGATTGGTAATAAAAAAAATTATTTTTCAGGATACATGTGCTTTTCAGACTTCTCTGCCTGGAGAACCCTTTTCTGGACTCAAATATTTCACAGAACCCATCCCTGTTTTTCAGTTGGCAATACAGGTAAGTTCTTTTATTTTATTCATTTTTTTATTTGCAGGAATATAAAATAATGCAAAAAAATCACTGTTAAGTATAATGAATCTATAAAACAATACAAATAACTGTATGTGAATTTCAAATCTGGTATAATGGGAAAGAGTTGCAATCTGAGGTATGCCTCAGCATCCAGCTTATCTTTGTATTTGGTTTTTGACATAATTTATCATGAAATGCCAGATTCACAAAGGTAGGTGGTAGGAAATGCAGCAGTTTTCCAACCGCACATTTCAAGGGCTCAGGATACTCTTCAGTTAAGCTGGCCTAAAAACTTGAAAGAAAAGTAGTACGAAAATTTACTTGAAAACTGAATCACTCAGAAAATCTATCAACTGTCCATATTCATTGAGTGAAAAGTCTTGCATCTGGTATGAGCCAGTGAAAGGATTTCTCTGACAATTCTTGTCACTACTGTTTTGTGGAAAATATTCTTCAAATGAGTTTTGTAAGTGTCCTAAGATCACATTTCACATCTTGATAAAGCATTACTGTGCTGTTCAAGATATTCATTCTTTGTATCAAAATGATCAAATTTATTTTCTTGTACATGTTGGTACAACACACAAGTTTTAATCTTCGAGCAGCTACTTTTCCCTCAGCTGCGAACATGGTTATGCTACAGCCCTGCACTGACAGACCAAACTCATTAAACTTATTGAAAATATTAGTGAGGTATGCCAAGTGCTGCAACCAAGGAAGATCTGAGAGTCAGCTAATGGTGTTTCTGTTTCAGACTAGGAAAAACTGAAATTTCATCCTCGGTTGAAACACTTATCATCAGAACATTATCGCGAGATAAATCAATAAACTTCGGTATAAAAATTCACAGTTTCATACTTATTGTCCCTGTCATAGCATAGCAATTTAAACAGCCTGCAATTTCAAGGCCGTGCCTTCATAACGTTAACAATTTGCACTGCACTGCCTAATGCAGATATCAATGAGTTTTGGGTCCTCTTAACTACCAATGTGTGTATGTGCAAAATGCAGTGGCTACTTGCATACATTCTGTATACAATTCTTGTGTTTGTACACTGTGGGTTTCATTACTACAGGACACATTTATCAATAATGGGGTAAAAGACTCTGCTTCCTTTCAGAACTGTTGAATACTGGACTTCATTTTCATTGTTCGGTTTTGTTTTAAATATTCCTGTTTTAACCACCAATCCATTAGAACTATATTTAATATTACTGTATATGCCACTGTGTCCCATTATTCTGTGAATATTAGTGTTCTCTGGCTACACTATCTCCACCCTAGACTGGTAAAATATGGGGGAAGGCAGTGTTCACATTGAACCTTCTTAGATTATAATTCTTGGGGCACCATCACAAATGTTCTTAAGTCGTGCAACTGGTTCTTTCCAAATTGTTCCACTTAAAAATACAATATACTTGTTTAATATTACCTAATAGTCATGGTTTAATATTTAAAACAACATACAAAATGCCCAAGCTTCCATCGGCATTTCATGGACATGATTTTGTGGAACCCTGGGCTCCCACGAACTCAGTTTGAAAAGCACTGTGTTAGCCTCCTTTCAAGCTGCTCACAAAACACTGCATATGCCTATATAAGGTGTTTCTTCGAAGCAACACAGACATTGGTCAACATGATGGTGTTGCAATAACCATAAGTAGCAGCCTACTTTTTTGCCAGACATAACGTTAAATACCTTGCAGACATTCTGTTTATACAGTAGAACACTGTCTGTGTCCCACAATGCCATATTTCATGGGTGGCTTTTTATTCCGGTTTGACAGTGTTAGGTTACGTTCACTTACCTTAGGTCGAACACTATAACAAATGGCATGAATATGCAAGACTTTGTCGCTCTGCAAAGCAGCATATTTCAAGCATAAAGTTACTTCAACGCAATATAGAACTTAACATCAATGAAAGCACTCACCTAACCCATTTAAAATTAAATGTGGTGAATTGCGTTGTACCATACACTCACAGGCCTTGGCAGACACGAATTATTTTCTTAAACCACAGCGAATTCAAAGTACTTTTAGGTAATAATTTTATTGACAAACCACACTAAATCGCCGAATTACCATTAAGTAAAGAAAAACTAGAACTCCCTCCAAAAACAATCAATTGCCTAGCCTGACGCACTTAAAAAAAAACATTCATACGGCTCTACCCTAACCAAACATCGTGCATTCTGGAGTGCCGTACAACTAAGCAATCGTGACCACAGATGATGTTTCGAAGACGAGAATCGTGGCAAGTAGCGTACGTACGTAGTCTCCCCACTCCAACTACCCTGATGCCTGCGCAAGCCGTAGCGTTGAACAGGCCTTTCAACATGTGGTCCGCAGAACTACAGAATGAGGCAATTTCACATTTTGTTATTTCCAAAGTTTTAATGTGACTTTTACAAATTTTAATGAAACTTGGATTTTCTCGGCAGGATTTCGAAAAATACTCTAATCAAATTTCATGAAAATCCGTCCGCTAGGAGCCGAGTTGTCCCCTGCAGACGGACAGACAGACGTGACAGAGCTAATAGTCGGTTTTAGCAATTTTGCGAACGCGCCTAAAAACGTGTTCTAAAAGGAAACATCAACACGTACAGTCTGCGAGATTAAACACGACAGCCTTATCACCGTTCCATGTAATTAACAACAAAAGATATTCTGCACTTGTCAGATAACTATCTCCAACCATCAGAGTCCTTCCTGAGAAAGTAACAGCTCCTCAGCTAGTCAAGAAATTCCCCTCATTTTACGAAACCCGAAGCCAGAGCAATCCAGCCCGTGCTTCCCCACCACACTTCTTGAAGATCCATTTTAATATTATTTTCCCATCTAAGCCTAGGCCTTCCCAGTATGAACCTCTGCTCTTGATAGATACTTAAGAAAATTGGAATAAGATACTGTAGTGCACAGGACAGGCCAACTGCAACCCACAGGGGGGCCACATAATTCGTCAAGGACTTGCCTGAGGGCCGCACTTTTGTATAAATACATCAAAAGGGAGGGAGGGGCGAGGATTGAGTTCAATAGAATGCCATTATTTACAAAAATAAGTTACACTGATAGTTCAGCTGAATGACAAGGTAGTAGGCCTTACTAAACTCAATAACACCTGTCTATCATCCTACCAGATCAAGAACTGGTCATAAAATACACTGGCAAATGTTCTAGCATTTCCATTTCTCTGTGTTTATTTGATAGAAATTTTAATGTCCCTGCTAAGCCCAAAAACCTCAGGTCATAAAGAAATGTGATTAGTGTTTAAATCTGTCCCCTAAAGGTTAAACATAAATATTTGGGACATCACAGAAAGTTACAGCAAACTTTATCTCCAACCATATTGTCAACATTAGGCATACTGATGAAAGACACAAACAAAGACAGCATGGTGATCTAAAAAGAGCATATGCTCTTATAATGCTGCCACTTAAAATATGGTCTAACTGCTTACTGAATGCACATTATTTACTTCATGTATCATACCCTGCACATGGACTTCACCAGCTTTCCAATATATGAAGTGGGAAAGACTCTTGAGACCACGGTTGGTATATAACATAGTCAAACAGAAAGTGACTAGGCATCAAGGTCATTTACAATAAAAGTACATAACCACAGAAAATAGGTAATAACCTGCTTGAATGTGCCATCTTGTGATTGCCCATAACAACTGAAGATAAACAGATGAACCTCAATTACAGGTAACCTGACACACACAGGATGTAGAATAGATATGTGCAGTATCAGACATGGACATATGTAGCATTTGAAACTTCAGTATTTCTTTTCCCTGACAGAATGTTTACTGTACTCTCCGACTCTCCAGTTATGTCTCCTGTATTGTGAAGGTGTTCTCTGTGTCAAGAAGGTACTGGTAGCCAGGAAGTACAGTAAAGTGAACTGCAACTGAAGAATTCTTGTTGAATGACTAGCCTCATACATGCACAAATACACAATAAGTGCAATCTGAAATTTCAGTTACTTTAAATATTAATGCCAATATTAATCCTAATGCAGTTCCTGGTATACTTTCTCAATCTGTAATTTGTGCCAATGATAGGAATGATTTCTGAAACAAGTAAAAACTTTACAAAAGTGAAACTTAGAAATGCAATTAGCATTCTTATATGGGCCAAAAGAGGCTATGACTTGCTATTGTCCTTATGCATAATGCTATCATACTAAGAGCAGCATAAGAGGGCACCAGTGGAAAATAGCTTGAGCCAGTACTTCAGCATCCACTGTTAGTGAAGAAGTTCCCCCAGAAAGTAGCAGCATTTAGTACATACACATAATTTAATTACAGCAAGTTTATTGTATTTAGTACAACACAGATTGTGACAAATATCAGCCCATGTTTGGTTTACTGTGCGTCATGCTGTATGAGACCAAACTACTCCAGTCTTCAATATAGTCATGTCATAGCAAAGGATTTAGATTTGTATGTAAAGTAACTTAATCACTGCCACTAGACATAGGAAGAGAAGAGTAAGTAAGGACTTTAATGACCGTGATCTTGTTGTGCTGCTATTATCATTTGGTACAAACACAGGTTCAGTCCAAACACAACTTGCACACAACAAGCTTAACAACTGACACAATATAAAAGTTGTGTGATAAACAACAATTGAACACAGTACTTTTAAAGTGGTGAATTACAATAATATAAATTATACAAAACACATGTAAGAAGTCACGTGTGAGTGCAACAATAAGAGCAGCAAGTACAACAGTAAAAAAGAAAAAAATAATAACAGAAAGTAATACAAGATACAACACTGATAATGGTGCAATAGTTGTCACAGAACCACATGTAACAATGAATGAGGCATAAACAATATATAATTGTACTAACTGCACAGCATGAACAACATAAACTTCATTATTCTGAAAACTGAATAAATGGAGACACTGTTGCTTACCTGCAGATACCAGAGTGTTGATCCCTGCTCCTTCATTGTGGCTCACGAATTGTGCAGCCAAGCTGACTTTAATAGCACACTGAGTATAAACCACATGAATGCAGAGATATGTCTAGGAAGCTATATGACACCAACAGTACAGCATCTGCAGATAACCAGCTGTACATCTGTGGGAACTTCCATGATACTCCACAAATGCCCCTCCAGCCGTATGTCTCGCACACCACAGCAGCACCTCCAACCTGCAAACGGTCCTTTTTTGACCTAGCAGAGTCACATTACAGTTGGCAGTCAGCCAGGCTGTCTGCCTTGGTTTCAAGCCTTCTTTGGCTCACAACCAAAAAATGTATGTTTTGGATGATGATTACAGTAATATTGTCATGGTGTGTGTGCATGCGTGCGTGCATGCACACACATCCCAGATGGGATGGTGGATATGGCCATTTTCAAGAATCATAGTCTTTGTCTGTGTGTGTAGTACATATTTACAATTTAAACATGCATATATATATATATATATATATATATAGTGTTATGAATTCTAAAATAAATTACAAGATACAATACATGTATATGCACAGCCTCTGCCAGCCCAGGCCCTGTACAGCAGATCATGTCTTAATTTACCTAGCATATACTATAGTGGCAATTAGACATTTGAACATCATATGCTTGACCACTGCCAAGTTTAAGCCTCCTATACTTCCTGTGTTGGGCTTCACTTTGTCCAATGTTGTGAGCATCTTCACTGTCATGATGACTTCTGCTTGCTACCTGCAACTTGCAGTTTGGTGTATGGCTTGGAAACCTGCCAATAGTGCAAAGAAAACCATTTTGCTGGCACTGCAATTTCAAAAGAGGCATGAGCCATTACAGACCTAGTAAGTGCTTTGTGCAGAGGTAGTTTAATGTTAGTGCTTAACTGCCCACTGCTGAATAGGGAGTAGACTCTGCTAAATTTTCTGAGAGCCTTGGCTTCGATCTCTTCTATATTTCCATGTAATCTCGGTATCAGAGATTCCACTAAGGTAATTTGTATGCTTAATGAAGGGAATGTTCCATTCTTTCAATGCAAGATGAGACTGCCAGTCTATTTAATATTCCAGTGCTCATACCACAACTACACTGATGACAGACCATGCTGCACTTTTTGCCACATAATCCTCTTTGCAGTGAGTGGCATAAATACAAGTGTCATCTGCAAAGACGGCCAGGTATGTACCTGGTGTTTGGGCGGCATCATTTATACCCTGCAGCACCCTGGCTTGTATTTCTCTAGCAGTGAACAATTCACCTTCATCCAACACTCTGAATTTTTTGTTTGAGAGAAAAGAGCCAATAAGCTTAACTATGCTGACCTAAAAGTTTAAGTTTCAGTAACTTATACAAAAAAAACCAGGGTTCCAAGTAGTATCAAAGTATTTTTAGATATCTATGAATACTGCAGGCATAGACCAATTGTAGTTAAAATTTAAGGTCACGTGTTCTATTAGCCTCAAATCGTGACATGCATGAATGCCAAACTGACCTGCATTTAGAAATTTTTTTTCACTGATGTGCCTTTAGACTATTCTTTGAATAACTAACAAATAGTCTAACCACGCACCACCACACCAGTATAGAAAACTCTACCCATCTACCACAATCACTACATAGACACTCCCCAAAACACACCTAACATGAAGGATGTACAGACACCCCTCTCACTACCGCCCATTATGGGTCATATACCCTTTCTACCAAACACTACTAAGCTCAGCATCATTATGGCTATACAAATGCCTGTCATCCCACCTGTTTCATTATGGGCATAAACACCCCAAACACTGACCCACCATTATGGCTCTAAAGATGCCCCCTTACCCACCTACCATTATGAGTGTATGCAATCTATGTACTATTGTAGATACAGATGCTCCTCTAACCAACCACACATACATTTACCACCTTTAACTGGTAGATGCATTAGGTTTCAGTGCATCTAGCAGCAGATGTAGCTCCAAATATAGACAGACATACATAAATGGTATGTCCATTTACATATTTATCTGGAGACATTATATAAGTGTTTTCTTAAACATAATGTATACACACCACTATGTTCTGACAAAACACATCATGTAGTAAAAGTGCATATTATGTGTTAGGTTCATCCAGTACCTACAGCAAAGATTTAAGCATTATGGTTGAAAATGATAAACCTGTATTTAATCTTGGTACATTGAACATGTGTAACACCAACCTCCAAGCATAACACAGTTCAGGTACCTTCAGCAACAAATGAACATCTATATATAGGAATGGTCATAAGTCATAAATAGTTTATAAGGCACAGAACAGGTGAAACAGATATTTCAGGTGCAGCAAACTCATTGAGGTTAAATAGAACCTGCTAAAAGATGGAGGTATACCAGCATACTGATGGATTAATGACATAGGGTGTGCATCATTAAAAATCAGGGCCAAAGAAAACTGGTACGCAGCTGAAAAATCTGTTGGTACCCTACAAACAAAACTGAAGACAGAAACATTGGCCGGCAATGTTACCATCATCTTCCATCACTTCTGCTTCACATTCAGGTCCCAGGTTCAAAACTCAGTCTAGTTTCTGCTATCCTCGCTGAGGATTTCTGTACTTAATACATCAGGACAGGAAGCACCAAGCATTTTTGCAATATCTCTTGCAGTTCTCAGATTACAAGTGTTATGTCTGCCTTCAGTCCTGCCCACAATGCTGGGTCCCATATCTTCTCACACTTCTATTTACTGCTTCAATCAGTCAAATGTATCTGAACATTTTTGCATCCATGTAAGTTACGCTGAAGAATTTTGCCTTCTCTGTCATGTTTTTTATTAGAGTACTGAAAACTGGATGAAAACCAGTTCCATGCAGTCATGTGATATCTCCCCTCCACCTTACGCAACCTTGGACCCATAGCTATCCATAACTCTATAGTTTTTGCCAGCCAAAATGGAAGACTGTGAGGACATGGTTCAAACAACCTGCCGTTATCAAGTTCTACCTGCGGAAAAATTCCTCCCATTGACATTCACCGTGTATGGTGATAAGAGCTTTGATGTAAGGATAGTGAGATGTAGGGTGTGGCACTTTAAGCAAGAATAAGTGGGTAAAGCAAGTTTGTGTGACAAAGCAAGGTTGGGGAGGCCAGAACGGAATTCAAAACTCGTTAAACAGTAGGAAATGTGTATTAAAGTTGGAGGAGATTATATGGAAAAGTGATTACGCACAGTTGTAAACAAAGGTTAAAGGTACCTTTTTTTTGGTGTTACTTAAATATCCCCCTTCCTTCACTTATTTACCTGGAGGCAAAATCTTTCAGCCCACCTGAGTAACTTGGCACTACAGGCTAATTTGGTGCATAGTTTGAATTCTGAACCATCAATAGTTCTCAACCACAGTTTCAATTCAGGCACTACTTCGAGGGACAATTTCATTGCCGAATGTGATCAGTGATACTAGCATAACACTGTTACAGTAATCCTTGAGAAGTATGAGGATCTTCTTGCACAACCAATTTTAGCAGTTCCACCATCTGTTGCAATCCAAACATCTCATACCACATGCCAGACAAGTGACAGGTTTTTATCGCTGCTACAAGTACACCTTGCTCATTATGCTTCAGGTTGTACTATGCCAATGAAAGCACATCAGATCTTGCCGGGACATTCTTTCATGCCGTACCAGATGATCACAAACTTACTGCCTTTACTTTGCATACCAACACTATCATCAATGTGAAAACTGATGCATACAGCTGAACATCCATAGTAATTTCAAAGTCACTCATCACTTGCAACACTGACTACGCACAATCAGATCTCTGTAATGTAGAGTTGAACCATGTGGATGAAAAATGTTGAGAAAAAACTGTACATATGATGTAAGTGCTGCTATGCTTTCCATCAACTTCTGTATCTTGTTTTAACAAATATTTTGTCCATAGCCACAGCAAGTTCAAATTTTTGCTTCTGTACAAATCAATGAGACACTGCATCATGTCAAGAGATGGTAATTCGTGCACCCTCAGTCTGAATGCATGTCACACGTTAACTGTTCGCAAAACACTTCCTGATGTACATTTTAAAGACCTGTCATAGCCATGAAAAAATTGTTCTTTTTTGATAGACAGGCAGGCCTTGTTTTACACAAGAGTAAAACCCCCGAAAAACATCACGCGAATCAAAATTGTGCAACTTGAACACTAAATTCCTATCTAAAACAGTCCTGGGGGTTAGAGGGATTGACGACTTCATCCTAAATAGTGTGAGACTATACCACTAGTGGACATACAAACCTGTACAGCACATACGAGTATGTTATGTATATACAGTATATATGAATTTCTGCACAGTATATCTATAAAATGTATTATTTCTAATACAATAAAAACGTAAGAGACCCACATTTGTAGTTTTTGGTCAGTTCATTCCAATAGGACTATGGTAGACTGCTACACAAACACTTTAGTTCCTGACTTAGCACTTTCTGTAATTCTGTCAGCATTATTATGAACTGTACATATACTCTTAACTTCTGGGCATACATCAACAATTCATTCATCTTTTTCAAGTAGATTTATTACATCTAATTTCTCTTCAGTACTGACTGTCTTTCACCGATTTTTCACTTGGATTGCACTAGCTGTTGTAGGTTATGTTCATTACTCATTTTGGTAACACAAACCAATGCTATTTAAGGGGGGCCTACATCAGCTACGTGATTATATCATCAACATAATAAATCCACACACGTGCCTGATGGTGTGATGGTGACATCACTTTCTGCTAGCCTCCAACACAAGAGCAACCCCAGATTGTCTACGCCAAATCATGTTAAACCGAAAATTATCTTGTAAATTTCAAAATCGGTGTGAATTTTCAAGATGTGTTAGAGTAAAATCGCAAAAAATGAGACCTGTCTGTATGTTGTAGAACATAAGTACATTTATTCTTTATACATTATTTCCTTCTGCTGAAAATCTCTTCACACTTTCATTTCTTGAGATTTCTTCTTATTGGTATCACTTACATGAGATTCAATGTTAACACAGCAGTAATGCCGAAGACTCCAAGTCTTCTGGGATGTTGTGCTGTGTCATTGGGTAAACAGTTCGCTTGGAATAAGCTGCTTTTAAATGTTTCATATGCATGGTGCAAGAGTCCCCTTTTAAAGTTTTAAAACAATCAAAAAGTAAATTAGAAAATAAAACAGAATGACAGCATGCTACACAATAATAAGCCCTAATCTTGAGTGTGTTTTATAATGTTTAAACTTACATACCAAACATTCTTAACAAGCATCCCAATGAACCACTTACTTTACAGTAATAAACTAACAAGATACAACTGAATTAAAATACAATATTCATATTTCATAAAGTCTTAGTCAGTTACACTTTTCTAGGTGATGACACTTTTTTATGATGTAATATTTGTTTGTTCTGCAGGAAAATGCATTTTTATATACAACTTATAGTTCCTGTAAAACAATAAATATAAACTGCATTATCGCTCAACTGATCTTTTTTTTTAATCTGCTGTCATAAAATTTCAAAAGAGCCTTGCAGCACAGTAATGGAGACTACCGCTTTGTACAAAACCTTAGAAAACACAAAACAAAGCTTGCGAACTTTGTCTTGTGAAAACAGTCACAATTACACGTTTTTTTCCTCTCTCTCTTTTCTAATTTGGATCTGTGAAGTACCCATTACAATCACTCCATCCATCTGTCCATGCAAATGAAACAATATGAAAACAACCCAATGGATTTTCATGACATTTGATGGGGAGTTTTACTAAAATTTGTTCAACATTTCCAGTTTTAGTCAAAATCAGAGAACAGTAATATACACTAATTGAAGATCTCCATGCATTCCAACATACATCTTGAGCATAACACATGAAATAATTACCAAGCAAAGGATACGATAAAAAAAAAGTTATAGTCAAAAATAGAATATATTTAATGCTCAACACATATCTTTCTTAAGTCTTACAGCTTTTGAAATACCAAAACAGAGCAGATATATCATAATCATTACATATGCATACATTCCTTAACTTGTTTTTGTGTAACTTGAGCTTTAACCCAACTGTTCATTTTGCAGTAAATGCAAATGTCCAGCTTTTATGTCAAATGCTTATCGAGCAGCCACTTAAATATGCAAGAAGACTTCTGAAACTTTTTAACAGCTCATTCTTAACGTCAACATGACACAGAAGGTCATGTACAAGATCAGGACATACCTTATAGTTAAAAAAAAATATAATCTAGTATTCGACACCCAAATAACACAAGTATAGTAAAATTTGTGATGTGTGACACCTCAGAGACCAAAGGATTGCTAGATATTGTAATTTTCTGGATACCAGAATGTTATACCTGATGCTTATCTTTGGGTACCTAGCAACATCATGGGCAGACCTTACCATATGATTTGTCACTTCATGTACTATCCTATTTTCCACACCACAATTTCTATTCACTTACCCATTCCACTTACCTTATTTGGTGTATAAATAATATTCAAAACAATAACATGACACCAATAATTAATGGCCAAACTCTCAGAATTGGCGCTGGTTGCAGCCAGTTGATGGCACAGGAAAATGTAATGGGAGTCTCAATCAACTTCCAGTTAACCCTCAGGCAATTAAACTAAGTGCCCAGAGTACACAGCAAGAGACTTGGAATTTCAATGGCCAACCATTACTGTGCATGTGATTGGCTGATTCCAGATGACATTCAGTTTTCGCAGCGTCACAATGTGTGTCAACTACAGTCATCTTTTGGTGCCAAAGGCTTAATGGCGCTTTCCAGATCATAAAGTGCCAGATATTGCTTCACACGTCATAAAATAGCTCATATGTACACAAACAGAAGTGCTACTACTGGTAAAGTGTTTAAAAAATACTGAAACACATTGCATGGTCCTTTTTTATATGTTAAAGTGTAGGTTTCTTAATGCTCCTCAGAAAAATATGAAGGTTTTAGATTAACAAATATCAGTTAGTCCATACAAAAAAGCAGTGACACTTGCCTTGAAGTGCCTATGTGCTCTGTGTATTTACAATATAGCTCAAACCACGGACAATAACCAGTGAATCGGTCACTGTCACAGACATTAATAAAAATAATCACATTAACTAATATATAATATTCATGCATAAGACTCATATTTCCTGCTAGCAATGGCACAGTTTATTCCTTCTCACAGCAGGTAGTGGCCTACAGGAATGAAAACTAATGGTCAGGTCAGTTACTGAGCAGCAATAAACTTTATATTTACACTTACACAATCTTGTCTTCTTTAATCACATCACTCTTATCACTATCAATGTTAAATATAACCTGTTATACTTACAAAAGAACTCTGACCTTCCTTTCTTGACTGATACTACCAATTTAGTCCCAGTACTTGATAAGACCGTCCCAACCTGCAGTAACAAGTTTACTTGGTTCGTGTGGGTGCCACAACACGCCAATACATACACTGTCATGAGCCTTCCATTTCTTGTACAATTTCGTCGTTTTCCAGTCCCATACATAACACTTGCCATCAGCATCCCCCGATACCAAGTAGCTGAAATGAATTTGTCACATTAAACGTTTGAGATTCAAAGATGGTAACTTAATTCCAGAATGTACTAAAATGCCTGTCATTCCAGTAGTGTCCCCAGAAATAGCCAGGGCTGACCTTTCTGGCCTCTGCCCAAGTGGACAAAACATAAAATCCAGTAGATACAAACGAGGTACATACTGTTCCTGCCATTTATAGGCCCTAGTAGGCTGCACATTCCCATAGTCTTATCTTTAGTAGGGGTGAATGTAGGAATCTCTGAGTAGAAAAATTCACAAACAGAATGATGTTTTTAAAGTACTTGATGGTATCAGTGTGTTGAGAATGTAGTAAGTAAAATAATCTACACATTATAATGCATAATATAAATAACAAGATAATCTGTCAATGCTATGTCTCTAAGCACGTGTAAATTTTTCAGAATCAAGAACCCTGAATATGACGTAGAACTAAACTAAACTAAACTCCGTGGCCTTAGTCCGCGTGCGAACTATATCGACAGAGCGGCCGCCGCCGGTCGGCGAAGTCAGTGCCAACTTTTGCGGATAGAGGGGTATCACGTGGTCAGCGCAACAGGTCCCCACACCCACTAATCTCTGTTTTCTAGACCTGGAGCCGCTACTTTTTTCATTCAAGTAGCTCCTCAATTGACCTCACGAGGCTGAGTGGACCCCGTTCCAGACCCACTACTACTCAGAAAATCTGGTAGCGC
>Ga0136643_10008616_pt1 | contig 14931 bp, 12 predicted proteins | sample TergutLab28metaG_FD_96883 | JGI IMG/M metagenome (GOLD analysis project Ga0136643, IMG submission 96883) | Labiotermes labralis P1 segment gut microbial communities from Petit-Saut dam, French Guiana - Lab288 P1 (version 3) (version 3) | ecosystem: Host-associated > Arthropoda: Insects >... | reverse complement strand
TGAGAACAAACAGCGACTTGTGCCACTTACAGCATAAACTGATTGGTTTTTATAAACGAGATGAAAAGTGTTTACAGCGCGGTACGGACTGGGTCTTTAAATAAAGCGGTCTGCGCTTCGTCTGTAAAGGGTTAAATATAATACTGATGTCGACTAATAATATTACATCACATAAAAGTAAATGTCTACTAATTAAACCTGGTCTTAACTTTTTAAAGCCTACTGGTTACGTGATGCACCATAAGTTTAACATTCAACAACTGTACGCTCTGCCTACACTGTATTTATGTGTTTTGTATTTATCTGAGAACAAACAGCGACTTGTGCCACTTACAACATAAACTGATTGGTTTTTATAACCGAGATGAAAAGTGTTTAGAGCGCGGTACGGACTGGGTCTTTAAATAGAGCGGTCTGCGCTTCGTCTTTAAAGGGTTATCGATTCTGTAATACATACATTGGTGTAATTTACTGTAAGATAAGAAAGCATTGTGATGGTAATGAGTGCAGCCAATCATCTGAACCTGCTAAAGGGCCGTGCTCCTAAGCAGGCAGTTAGCGATGTTTCACCGCGGTAGACGGGCTGAGTCTTAGGCCGGTACGTATTTATTTGTGGTGGACAAAGTGTCAGTGGGTTAGATTTATTGTCGAGAAGTTCGCTTTTCCCCTCTGAGTATTATTCCACCAGGGCACCGTACTCACTCATTCTCTCATTCTTCACCGACTCTCTATGTCTCTAGCAATTGCCAGCGTCGACAGATAACACAGTTGCAAAAACTAGCTGTGTTGTGCCGTCCCTTTTGTTCAGTGGATAGGTATCTTGTCAGAAAAATTTCCTGCTGTAGAACAAAACCCGTGTCTAAGAGAAAGATGTGACAGAAAATTTGACGAGTTGCATAATTTTAGTTTTCATTAAATAAAACCAAGGAGGAAGAGATTTCCGGGAATGTAGCAGGCATATGCGAGGTGAGAAATGGCTACATCATGTGCGTCGAAACTATCAGACAGGAAAGGACTACCTGGGAGACATTATACGCTGTGGATAATAGGTTGGTGTTGTTAATTTAATCACAGAGGTATGCTGTGAAGAATTGAACGGAACTGTCTGACGGAATAAGGACCAGTTGAAAATGATTTTAATCAGTTTAACGGTATAAATATTAAAATATACAGAACTGCCGTTTTACCTTTTGTTTTAATGGGTGTGAAACTTACATATATTTTATGTAGGCGAGATCTCGGCCTTGATTTTTAAACATATATATAGCTACAGATATGTAATTATCTTTTTACATTTTCTGAAATATACGGCCTGCTTTCTGCAGCCCAAACATATAGTAGCTTGGGATTTGCTATAATAAAAGTTGTGTATCGACGGATTATGTTCTTATTATTGCGTATTATACGAACACAACGACTATGTCACACTTCCAGAAAAAAAGAAAGTATTTCTTTGTCACTTAAGGGACTACTAGCTGCACAAAATAAATCAGCTGCAGGAGTTTAAACAAAGGTTTATGAAGACTGTAAACTATGAAGCTTTTAATTCTTTGATTTTTCTCTATGTTCATTTTACTTCGCCGCCTTTAAGTATTTTTCCCATCATCAATCAGCACGTATCCTTTCCTCTGACTCAGAGACCACGCAAGTGTAACCGTAAGATATATCGAGCCTGATTATACCAGGGCACCGTTATGTTACATTCAAGGACGTTCATATGCTGCCAAGGCGTGGCACTTGCATTCAGAACTGCTTCTGCTTGGTTATTGTAACTTCGAATTCTTCCCATCGAGTTCGCTTTTGTACTCAACTCACGCACACACATCTGTGCCTATGCCAAGTGCAGGAAAGCTATAGTAAAAGTCAATATTTTACTCACAGTTGATTAAGAGCAGACTGTGTTTTGAATTTTATGTAAAACCCAACGTATTAAAAAGTACGACCAAATATTTGTACATCTTATTGTTCCTGTTTGAAACACGAGGTAGAGAAGCGATTACTCATTTATGGGGCGTCAGCTTTTTGCTGTACAAAGTATGTCACCATCATATCTATGTGTACTGTAGATGATAACCAAATTTAAGAATTTTCCTCAATAAACAGTTTGTATGAACGTAGAATTTGTATGAATTATAATCTGTTCCACACAGTCTGTGTACTTCGACCTTCTCATCTTTTATTATTTGATCTCCTAACTAATATCAGTGAAGAATACAAAATTTTAAGTTCCCCAGTAAGTAGCTACTCTTTAATGAAATTTCTCTATCTTGTGTCAAAATATTGTAACAAACTACATTAGGGCGTGATTGGAGGAAAACATAGTAGCATAGGAAAATCAGAAATGCATCCCATATTTTCACGTACTTAACGTTTTTATAATTAAGCTTCAATTATATATATATATATATATATATATATATATATATATATATAAATGTGTGTGTGTTGTGTGTGGTGGTGTGTGTGGCGGTGTGTGTGGTGGTGTGTTGTGTGAGTGTGTGTGCGCGTGTCATATACGAACGCCTGTTAGTGGGTTGCTAGTAGGTATGTGTGTGTGTGTGTTTTGGATAAGTCTACGAAGGAATAGGTAGGTTGTTAGAGACAAAACAAGTGGATTTATTGACGTGTCTTTTGGTTATTTGATATTGTACTGATTAGTATGTTAACAACGTGCTAGATTTTTTTTACACGTTTAGTGACGGAGTGATGCAAAGATGTGCCTAGACTTTTTGTGCATATTAATCAGTTTCAGATACTGTGTGCTCTTGCAGTGGCACTCGCTGACTTTGTGATTAACGTGTGTGTGAAATATTTTCTCCTGAGCAACAACCTGTCATTTGGACAGCTATTATCTGGGTTGTATAGGCGTGCCCACTTGGCATCTTGTGTCGTAGAGAGAAAGACGGTCACCTTCTCAGGCCATTAACGTAAGAACAATATGTTAACGCCGACTGGGCAGTAGCAAAGACCCCTTATTACAAAAGAGCATCTTTAAAGGCGAATACATTTTCTTGAAAGAAAATTCTAGGATTTAACTTTATACCCAACGCACGAGGCTTGATATTTGCAAGCTACGGGCTGTTTCCCCTCTTACATTTTCAGTGGCAAATATATTGACCTTTCATTCGATATTATCCATCTATATTAATGCAAGAGAATATTATTATTATCCATTGAAACGGGGAACGACCATGTGACTTTTCGGGCGTTAGCCGATATTGCTGTCCACTTGTTGCGGTCTGACAATAATATTTGTAAATACGCACATAGTCACACTGCATAGAGTAGGGAATTACTTCTCCAGGCGCTTAATGAATTATACAGCACATAAAAATTCGACGTTTGAGATTGTGACCACGCTGACTATGAAGACTGTCATCGTCTTTTGGAATGTTACGCCATATAATCTGGCTCACACCTGTAAACTACACTGCGTCGCATCCCAGAAGACTATAACCTTCACATTGGAAGATATGTGAAATAAGCGTTGTACCTTTAAATGGGATACATGCTTTTTAAAAATAATCGTTCCTTTAAAGAGATAAAATGCGTTATGGCTCTTAAGTCGGAAGAGGCTTGATTGCCTAGACCATGAAAAGGAAAAAAATAGAGGGGGATATTTGTGTGCAATGAGCCTTTACGAGAAAGTCGAGAGAGTTATAATCACATTTTATGTGAAATATTGTTTATATTGGAACTTTACGAACGGAAATTGAATTCATCCGACAGGTTTTTTTGTAGACATCCAGTATCAAATTTAGTAGAAATCTGTATAGTGGTTTCACAGATGAAATATTTTGGCTGGCATAATACATGTGTTTATTTTTGTTACGTATATTTTTTCATATTTGTTGCATGGAAAGCGTAAAAGTTAGCATGAAGCTGTGCCAAACTGTCGGCATTCTGTTGTTTTATTTCTGACATGGCATTGGTATAACACGCAAAGAAATGGGCACGTCAGTCAAGCAGGGGAAAAGAGACAGAATAAATTACCGCAATTGATTTCGGTGATCTTTTTCTGCCTGAAGTATGTGAATCGCATGCATAATGTATCCTGGGGTCCCGCAACTTTTAAACAGGCCGTATCGACGTGTAGTGGATATATAACCTGACGTTTCTTCTCTGACAATTCTTAACAAAATAGTGTATGTTTTTGTAACCTCAATAGCAAATTTTGTCCTAATTGCATAGTAGAAACTGTTACAGACAGACGTATTAAAACTCTCATCAGAATGATTGGTACCTCCATATCAGAGTTTACAAAGCGATACACGTGCTAACCTTACCGATATAGTCAAGATAAGACATTTTTACCCTTTCTAAACACTCAAGTTCAGTCGATCACGCCAGATAATGTTCTTACCAATCATTTATATATCAGTGTCTGCTGTAGTGTTTTGTCTTCAGTGGATATAGTTTAATGATTTATATTTTAATGCTTGCTGTTTGCAGTTCTTTGCCTTCAGGATACAAATGGATGAGCTGTAGCTAGCTGTTTGAGGCTTATGAACTTCACAGACACTAGTGGGAACATTCAGCATTTTTTCTCTATCTGTATTTCATCGATGACCTGTTCTTAGTGAAGCCAGAGCAACGTCATTGGTGATGGATTAAGTTTTTCAGTGCCTTTTAGGCGCAAATTGCGAAAAGCTACTATTAGCGTCGTCACGTCTGTCCGTCTGTTCGTCTGTCGGCATGGAACAACTTGGCTCCCACTGGACGGATTCTTATAAAATTTGGTATTTGAGTACTTTTCGAAACTCTGTCGATAAAATTCAAGTTTCATTAAAATCGGAAATTAATAACTTGTACTTTACATTAAGACCTGCACACATTTATGATAATATCTCGTTCAGTTCTCCTTCGAATGATAAATTTTTCAGAGTTGTAGAAAAGATCGAAACACATTTTACGTTTTTTTTTTAAATCGTAAAGTTTATGGGGTAATGTGGAGAAATATTGTAGAGCCGCGAATGCCGCAGTTGAAAATTACGGCGCATGCGCATTACATGCCGAATACGTTAAGTCTACCAACACACACACGTTATGTAATACATATTGCTTTTCCACTGCAACAATGGTTAGACGAACGCGCCTCAGTGTTACGTTATATGCACATTGCCTGTCTTGTTCTCACACATACAAGTCTTAATCCCTCATCTCTGTATTAAAATGACTTTGGTTCATGGGTTGATTTTTGGCTGCTAGGTTGCTTAGTTGTTCATGTATTTCCTACAAGAATGAGGGAGATTGTACAGCGCGTGTTACTGTCTTGCCAGCGTCGAAGGCTCTGTCGTCACTGCAGTTGTCAACCATCATTGAATACATAAAGATTCAATGTCCGTGTGCAGGAGAGAGTTCTACAAGACGAATATTAAAATTTTAGGACAGAGCATAGATGCCTAGGAGGTGCATGTGTTACATTACATTACCGATAAATTGCGTTGATTCGATGCTAGCCCGAGCGAACACACGTGGCAAATTTCAGATATGACTTAAAATCCCGTGGTGTAATTAGGGCAAATAAGACGTGTACTTGCGCTTAACGTTTAGGTGTAGTTGGGACGTGGAAAACGGCAAATTTGCACATTACGTTATAGAGAACACTTCTTGGGAGACTGAAAATGGCATGGAAGTGTGGAATTCAGTAAGTTAGTAAGCTTGTGAAGTTGTGAAGTATACAGAAATGGGTTATATAGTATCTGTTGGTGGGTTTCGGTGTTAGTGACGCTGGAATGTTGAGTTGTAAGACAATTAAGAATGTGCTGTACAGAGTGTCACAGAAATATATGTACACGTTTAGTACAGAATATTACCTTGATATCCATATCCGTGTGCTCTATTTACGAGGGGGCACAACGTGTTTTGCACATGACAGACGGCACGGCGAAATATTCCCCCATGATTCGATACTCGCAGTGTTGGAGACATCATTGCGATCAAGGCAATTTGATTTGGAAGTGTTACTAAATGTGCTTCAAGTGCAAGAACAGTGAACACGTAAATTTAAAGCTAGGCCTTTAAAAGCCACTAACACTTCAAGGGGTCCTTCAAGAAATTTCAGGGTCTTGCGTAGCTGTTCGAAAATTGTTTTAGTCAGTTTGCTTGTCGCGGTTGACTGTGCGACAAAGCGGGCCGTGGTCATTTGAAAACCTGCAGTAGATTCGCTAATTCGGCGAGTTCCATTAATGGCTCCTCTTATTGAAGGTAAAGGTAAAGCAGTCCCATTACAGGCCTGGACAGGCCCAGAGGGTTCCAGGAGGTTAAGGTTCCCAGATTTCATGACAACGGGACAGAATGGTGGTAAGGTTGTCAGCCTAACGTGCCGGCCACCATTACCCCCAGAAAATGTTCCTGGTGCTCATTTCTGTTAGACGCTGAGTCGACCCTAGGGCCATAGTGCCAATGAAGAATTCCAATGACACCTGCAGGGATCGAACTAGCGATCTTCCGATTTGTAGCACAGCATCTTAACCACTGTGCCAACGCGGTCCTCTTCTCTTACAGAAGTCTCTGTATTTCATTCCTTGAATATGTGTACACTTACATTATAGTTCTCCATTCCGTGCATTTTTATATCAAAGTAAGCCGTTTGATACCCCAACAAAATGCAGTCTCAATTAATACAGTATTAAAGGAGCATCTCCAGCATGTTTAGGTACAAGTGTACCATCTTCAGGGAGAACAAAATGTCAGTTTTAAAAAGCGATTGCCTCTGGAAAGCTGTTATTTATGAGGTTCTTCGGTCTGTAGTAGCTTCGTTGTTGACGTTAAGTACAACGGTACAGATTTTGTACACATTTTTTGGACGTCCTGTACTTTCCGTTTCCTACTCAAAATTTTGTGGCCCACATTCTAAATAGAAAATATGGCACCCCTAATGAAAGCAATGAGTGGAATGTAAAATCACCGGTACTCACAATAAAAACACATTTTTATAAAGCGTATGGTTTATATTACTTAATAGTATATAGGCTATTTGAAATACATAAATACACGTTTGAGTGTATTGAGTACAAAACAAGTATAAATGTCTGAATATTTTTTCTCAGTTAGGTTGTAATACTTTAGGATTACAGCAGTAAGTACCAACGCCATAGCTTTTTCTTTAAATGTGTGTTGTATCAGGACAGAAAACACGAATGATTAACAGAAAATAAATGTTATAAAATCCTGAATTACCTTTACGACTAGCTGGCGAAAGCACACGGATGTCTTTCGGAAGAATTTTATACCAAATGAATTAATTAAATTGCTGTTTGCTATGAACGTTGTATGTGCACACATGTCATTGACCAGTGTTTCTAGGCGCCTTCGGAACACTGCATAAAACGACTGTTAGCTTTGCCATGCCTGTCTGTCCGTCCGTCCGCATGGAACAACTCGGCTCCCACTCGACAGATTTTCATGAAGCGTGATACTTGTGTAGTTTTTGAAAGTATGTCGGAAAATATTTTCATTAAATCGGACAAGAATAACGGGTACTTTACATGGCGACCAATGTACGTTTTTGATAATATCTCACTCATTTCTTCGTAGAATGAGAAATGTTTCCGACAAATTTGTAGATAAAATCGAAGCACACATTTTAGGTTCAAAAACTTTTTTCGACAATCGTGCCGTTTAAGAGATAATACCGAAAAATATTGTACAGCCGGACAGGCCACGGATGACATGATGCAAGGACATTTGATGCTGGATACGCAAGTTTACAAATACACACTCAGAATATTTAATACTTATTGCTTGTCTACAACAACAATGGTTGCACGAACGCGCCTCAATGTAACGTTATACCTACCTTGCCTGTCTTTTAGTTATTGTCGCGAGACCCTGCAGTAAATGTTTAACGCAATATTCGGCGCTTTATGACCGATAAAAGCCCGTGAAAATCACATATTAATATCGTCAAAGCTGGCTGTATGATGACGACTGGAGATAAGAAATTGCTTTATTTGTAAAATATTTCCTTGAACACTTGTTTAAAGTGCAATGAAAATAATTTTCATTTCATAAAAATGAAAAGGAAATGATTGCACCATACAGGAAAGAAGGCTAGTTTTGTGTTCGTGTTATATAAAGATTTGTAATAATGACTGGGAATAAGTATGCAGTGTTGGTTTGTTGGTACTGTTACTCCAGTTGCAACTGATTTTGACCGTGTAGGTGGATTCTTGAATATACATGGATGAGGAAATATTACTGTGTAATTCACTCACTGTTGGTATTTGAATATTTCCATCTTTTAAAATGTATAACAGAATAACACGACAGTAGCGAAAGTCCATTAAATTATGAAATATTACGCGTTAAATTAATTACTCTCTGGGACACTGCGAAATGCGTACCCACTAATTGGTGGAATGATGTGAGTGATTAATTTAATGTACCCTTGAGACCTGCATATAATTTGGAGATAAATCACATCCCCTTAACTCTGTTTACAGAAGTGGTGGATTCGGTATTTATTTTACGTTTTTTTACAAAGTCTGAAAGTAAGCTCTTCAGATTCAGCATAAATAATCTGTTTCGCTTACAGTATGTGGTCTTACGTCCTTTAAATAAGAAAAAGCGATTTATATCCGTGAAAGTATGACAGTGGGTTAGGGCATTCAAAATCGAATATTAGTTCCACTACATAACAATGTTTTAAAATGAAGTATTGCTTAAAATTGAAATTCTGTTGTGAAGTGTTATATGATATAGACCTATATGTTATCACAGGTGCACAGACTTTTCAAAAGAGTAGCAGCCACCTCAAAATTCTTGGCACCAGAAAGGCCACATGAACAAGTTCCATTCCGAGAAAACACAGATATTAGGCACCGCCGTAGGAGGCATGTTTGCCCGGGATACCTGCAATGAGGATTTTGTACGGTACACTTCTGTGTTACGACACGCGTCTTGGATGTTGTTAGACTTTTCTGTGGTGACTGGCAGAGGTACAAAAATTGTTAATTTAATGTTTGTCAGGAGTTTTGCTTGTCTCCCACGGCATGGTATGTGGATATATTATTGCTACATATATATATATATATATATTACTTACAACATTTATATTGCGCCTATCACTCCGTGGATGGGATGGGATGATGTGTAAGTACGTACCGCAATGACTAAAATACACGCTACTTGTTGTTGTTGTTGTTGTGACACAATTATAGTGTTAGTAAAAAGATGTAGTGGGTCGACAATTGTCAAAATATCGGGAAACCAATTTTTTATCTTTTTTCTGACGTACTACTTGTTGGGAGTCCATTCGCAAATGATGGTCAAAAATAAGACAACCTGATCACTACAAAACGCTGTCCACTGCAGGAGTGTCACATGCAAATGAAACACTGGTATTTTCATAATATAAGTTAATTATTTGATTTTTAAAATAAACAAAACAAGTTCTGGACATCTTAATTACACTAAATTTTATCCGTCTATGCTGACTCATTTAAGAGGTAATGTTTTGCAAAATACACAACCTGCTGACGAACAGGTTACACCTACGTGTGCCTTAACTAAACTTCAGACTTGACAATAAATACGATTTTATTAACCTATCCTTCCATCACAGACGCAGGAACCGATGAAACGACGAATGTAAGGAGAGTAGCTTCCGCCTTGTTAAAGCTCAGGGTGCCACCTGATCACGTTGTTGAAGATGAATGTCTATTTCCTTCCGCTTCCCGTTTCAAGGGGCGAAAGAGCCATTACAGTTGCCGGCACTATCTTTGTTGTTCCTCCGTTTTTCCACACAACTCGTCTTTCTAGACCTGAAATACACACACATATTTAATTCTGTATCGGTTACCTATCAGGGTTGATTTTCATGTAATAATAACACTGTGATAGCAGAAACTGAAGTTTCAACTGCGTTAACACAAATTGTGTAACCGGACAATGCCCTGAACCACTTCCATTCAGTTACACAACCTTCCCCCCCCCCCTAATTTCCACTTAATCCTATGCTCTCGTGCTTCTGGGGGCTCCCAAAAGGATCTTCACCAAGGGTGTCCCTATCATAATGCTGTATAGATTATCTGTCACTCTTACCATATCAATACCTCCAATCTATCTTTATTTACAACCTTAACAATCTTAGAGTAACAGGTGAATTGTATAGATTACGACGTTCCACGTTATGGTGTCATAATAACCCAAGCTTCTGACTGACCGGTAATACAGTCCAAACAAACACAACACATAAAATCCATACGTTTGTTTTTTGTTTTATACTACACGTTTCGGTTATACTTATTGACTATGATCAGGTAGATAAATACGCGCACAGAAGGAACAGTTTTACAGAAGAGTTCTCCACAATGAATCAGCTAAAATCCGAAATGCCGTAAATGAAGTTAGGGATGGTTCTATATACTTTAATTCTACTGTAAAGACAGGAGCATGCAACTGGCACTGATGAAGCAACTCCATTACCTTTGTGCTACTGTAAAAAAAAATTGTAAATAATTTGGAACTGTGAAGTCAACTATGACAGTAGAAACCAAAAGTATTACCAATTACGAATTACGCGTGGTATGAAGTCGTTTTCTATTGTACGGCCCATTAAATCCGATGCATAAATACCCAGACTCATGGGACACACTGTTTTGCTGGTACTAATGTTAGATATTTGCTGTTTTGTATTATCTTGAAGCTGCTACTTTAAAAAAACTTAGAACAGCTGTTCTTATTATTCCTTATTTTGTTATTTTATATAAGTGAATAAAAGAGAAAAAATAAAAAGTATAAAGTACTACGTTTAATTAGTGTTATCCGTTGTTCTTCGTGAAACCCAAATCCATGGTTGAGTGTGGCAGCCTTTAGCTCGCTGTAACCCATTCAACGCCGTTCTAGCGCGGCAACTTATTCAGCCCACGAGTGAAGCGGGTCCTTTAAACTTACGGGAACACGTAAGGAAAGCACATGTTGTGTCTTCTTGGTTGTTCCGGTGTTCGGTCTCGTTTGACGGGCCATATATACACGTGTGGACTCGTGTCTTGCACGTAACAACAATTTAACGTCCACCATATTTTTTCCTACACATACACCGAAGGCTGAATGTTTCGCAGTAGCTAATAAACATTTCGCTGGGTGAGTAGGAATTCGTATAATTTCTTTTCTCATAAAGGGTCTCAGCCCTTACCTTGGCAATTCCTCTCCTTCCTGCAGGGTGGCCACCATAGGTCTGTCTCCTGTTTCAGGTAACAGCAATACGCTCAGACCTCCCAAAATTCCGAAGGCTCCCAACACGCCCATCGGTACGCGTTCGTCCACACCAGACTGAAAATAAAATTATTAAACGTAAAGTATAATATCCAGTAAAGTGTACCTTCAAGCATGGTTAAAAATTGCAGTGTTCTAGTACAGCAGGTACAGTTTGGACCAAAACATCCCGGTATCGATAACGTCAGGCCATGCGCCAACTGTTGGATTTTGGCAGCAATGAAGAACATTTATACGAATGATCTATTGTGGTCTGTGGTAAATTTTCTTATATTATATACACATTGGCTTGTGGTAAAAACGGACATAACATTTCTGTGACAGCGACTGTATCTTCAGTTCAATGGGAAACCTGAGAACATCCGTACAGAATCTTTGGGACAAGGTGTTCAAGATAAGTAATAGAATAATTTCATGTCTAGAAGCAAGACTGTCGGTGACGTGTGGCGTAAAAGATGCGGATCAACCGCAATATTTTGAAACATACTATAACGCTGAAAGAACGGACTAAATGTTTTGAAATTACAACAAACATAGTTGTGAATCAGGACACTTGGCATATAATACATGCCAATTTCGGCGGCAACATATAAAGTAAAAACAAATCGATAGATTTCCGTCAAACACAACTAAGATATTTTATTTAGAAATGACGGAAATATAACGATTTGTTCTTAAGTTCAATAGTGCAACGTGATGTCCTCTGTACAGTTTAAAGTAAAGTTGTGTAAAGACTATTTTTTCAGAATTTTTACAAATTTAATATAAACGTTAAAACAAAGGCAAATCTTTGCGATTTTAGGTACTGAAGATTTTTTCATTCAAAGCTAACTTAGTCTTCAGTTTATCTCCTACCTAACCAAAATATTATTTTATGCATAAGTGTAACGCAGTCCTGCTATTTTTAACACATTTCCTAAAATGTGGCCAGAAGTGTCGTCCAGGGTAAGATGATCTATCCTAACCTTCGACCGATTGTAAACTGTGCACAAAAATCAAGCCTCAACAAAACCTTCCTCGTGTCCTAACACATCTTCGCTTCGTATCGCAGCAACCACCTGCCTCCTTGCTGGTGGATGATTTAAAAGTCTAAGGGAAAAGTGGTTGAAAATATAATTTCATATTCCATTCCACAACAATTCATATTTTAAACAATTCATTTCACACCAATACCCGAACAAGTCCACTCTACAGCGCCACCACTCCCGTTGGCCCTCCTTTTCAATTGTCTTTTCCGTCTAACTTTGCTGACAAACACATTGATCTGTTGGACTTGCTATTCTTGGTCTTCACTAAAACTGTGGCAGCCATCTTCTCCAAAACTTCGGTAACTGCATACCAGTCTACATGCTGCCATATTCCTGAAGACTGCAACCGTTATGCAGTGACCATGTTTGCCTACCATATCGTGTGCTTGAGGCCCTACTAACTACTGTAATTGACGCTGTACTCTACACTCACCAGATTCCAGAGATAAGGTACAAGCATGAGGGCAATGCCTGCAGGGACGTTGGACGACCCAACTCCGAGGTTGCGCACCACAGTAGGGAACAACTCCGCTGTGAACACCGGCATTACCGCGTTCGATGAGGACACGGAGAACTTGCCGACCATGGCAAACGCTATGGTTACCCACTGAAGGCTTTCGTTACCTGAAAACATACATTACACTGAAAAAAAATTACTGTTAAATTCATTAGCTTGGATGTGGAATCGCCGTTGGCCACAAGGTTGCTTCCAACGCACAACGTTTTAAGTTTTACGCTTTCGTTACCCGAAGAGCATGAAATATAGGCTTATCTCTGCGTCTGTAGAAATATGTTTCAGTTTTGAAATTACTCATTGATTGCAGTTAAATATTATACGAGGTTCTTTACCAAAGGCGCCAGGCAAATTAAATTTTGATTCATATCGGTCAAGTACACACATCACCACCAGTACTTGGATCTCAAGTGAAACCTTTTTAATTCACTGCAGTAATGTTTATTGTAAGAAGTAATTGGCACATAAAATCAAACGTAGATCGTTGTGAGATCTAAAGTACGTATTTGGAAGACGATGTTTGTGCCTCGCCACCAGAATACGGGGAAAACAGCAATAAAAATAGGCATCATACTTTTTAAATGTGCTAGAAAATATATGAGAACTTCAGTAATAAATCATAGTTACATTCACTATAGAGAAAGAGAAGGCTGCGTTGTTGTAGGGTGTAACTTTTGTGGTTTGTGAGATGGTTATCATAGCTACGGAGAAAATGCTGCAGCGCCATTAGGGTGGATGAGAGCAGTAACTTCTCCCGAAGCTTTGGTGCATGTCTACAAAACATCACGACGTTACCTAAGAGATAATAATAATCTTCATATAGAACCTCAAACCTCATACGCGGGAACAATGTTGATGAAGCTTCAAAGTTATGCAACCACGCAAATTCTAAACTACATGTCACCCAAAATGGTGCCACATTAACGTCACGCAAGTTAATCTACACTAATCCAGAAATCTAATAACACTTAAATGAAGCTCATATGGCGCGATATAAAATAAAGCGTAAATGTTTACGAATAGCGTACAAAGTAGAAGTAAAGGTAAAACTTCTGTGGTTGCCCAAGTAAAATTCCATTAAAGTACATGTCAAAGTAAAGAAACATCTCCATGCATTCTTAAACCCGCTAATATATTGACGTAAAAATTTTCACGCTTTAGCTGCCATACACTCGGTAAAGATTATTCATCGCCGATTGGACAGGAGCCTGGATGAGACCCAGAGTCGTTCTGGACGGTTTAGAGGAGAGAAAAAAATCTGTCCCTGACAGTAATCTAAATTCGATGCCATGATTATCCCGTACTTCAGATACTACAGTAAGTGAGCTAAAAGACGAGCAAAGTTTTGCAAAAAGACGTTTGAAGGGTAAAGTAAAGAACGGGGGGAAAACATTGCCCAAAGATGCAGAAAATTCGAAGTGAAGGAAAGTTTAGACAATTCATACAATAATGTAATGGGGAAGCTGAACATTCAGAAACTGATATCGATGTTGACATTACTCGGATTCCCATCTGAATTTTAACAATGAGCTACGAATTTTTCCTTTGACAGCATCAAACAGTTAATCTTTGTATTGGAGGGGCAGTATTTTTCCTGTGAAGCAGGGGCTCTTTTCGTAAATAGTTTATATGGACATAAAATGCTTTGATATTAATCAGCAAATAAAAATTTTATGGCCCTTAACTCAAAATTCTAAATAGATTTTTTATCAGAAGGACGAGCGGACAATGCTTGGAAACTTTCTAAGTAAGTGATGTTGTTTCTTCTGCAACCTGCCCGAAATAATAGTGTCAGAGCTCTGTCATGACCTTTTTATCTCTATTTATCTCAGGCTTCAAAGTCGTAAATATTCTTAGATTCTGTCCCAGCGCTTGCAACCTACGATTTATCTTTTACGTGCTCTATAATGTTTAATTGGCTCTACGGTCGTGAAACTTTAAATAGCACTGTAAGATGGGTTTCGAACTCACAGTCCCAACAAGCGAGCGGCCGTAAATTCAAAACTTAGGCAGTGAAGCCGTATTATTAAAAAGGTAAAGGTAAAGTGATCCCGTTAGAGGCCCGGTGTGGCCCAGAGGGTGGGTAGAGGTATAGCTCTACTCTTCCATGACCGCGGTACTAGAAGGGGGTGAGTGGTCAGCAGCACGCCCCGGCCGCACTTTACCCCC
>Ga0136643_10008615_pt1 | contig 14933 bp, 8 predicted proteins | sample TergutLab28metaG_FD_96883 | JGI IMG/M metagenome (GOLD analysis project Ga0136643, IMG submission 96883) | Labiotermes labralis P1 segment gut microbial communities from Petit-Saut dam, French Guiana - Lab288 P1 (version 3) (version 3) | ecosystem: Host-associated > Arthropoda: Insects >... | reverse complement strand
GTTGTGTAATGTTATGTTGCGAAGAGTGCCCTGCTATAGCTATAGCAGGGCACTCTTCGCAACATAACATTACACAACACGGCATGCTGCCACAATACCCAACTGGTACAGCGAAATTAATGCGACTTTTTATAGTGTAACTTTAGCAAGGACGATATGGCTCCCTGATGATGGTCCTAGGACCGAAACATGTCGGAGCGTTTTTAATGTTTTCATGTGTAAATTCTATAAATTTTATATATGTGCAGCATTTGGTATAATAACTGAGTAAATCGCCTGTATTGTTTCATGACGAAACAGTCTGATACAAACAGAGTGCGCGTCCGTGCTTTCCTCCGTCATACGGCGAAAAGGTACATCGCATAACTTTTGACATATGGCTGCGTGGGCATTTATCTAATCTCTTCGCAAAAATAAAGCAATTACTGCGCTGGCGAACATGCCCCGCACTCAATAAACCCCTTAGCCTTTAACCTGATTACCAGCCAGATTAACAAAAACAGAACCACTGTGCCTCAAAAGTGCAGGCAACCAATTAGCATTATGCTTTCGGCCCAGAACCAACCAAAACTGTATTGGTCAGTTTACAACACGTGACACGACAGTGACGTCAAAGGAATTTCTAAGTAAAGAGACGATATCCGTGCCTTTTAGCCGGCTTGAAATAGCAGACGTTGTTAGGATATAAACCAATTCAAACAATATAAACAAAGAAAAGCACACACTTCGTTATAATTACAATAATGTTTTAATATGCTAACTCCTACATGTTTCGGCCCTCAATGGTCCATTATCAGGGAGAGCACAGTTGCACAAAACAATCGTTTAAACTTCTATCGCCTCCAGCGTGCGGCAGAACTGCAGTAAGTTCGTCAGTGTATGATTTATAGTAGAAGTCTACGTGCACAGTAACTGGAGCAGCCTGTAGCTTTTTGGTGTGTTGACAGTAAAAAAAAAATGTAATACAGTAGTTCTTTACAAATTAGGAGTAGTCAAGAGACTCAACTCGGATCGATCCAGAATAAATTGCCATAGAAGCTATTATTTTACATACCCCGTCGTTGGTAGAGATGCAGCCCTACACTGCACATATCACACTGGCTCAACCTGCTAAGTTGTGCGGGCAACATCAGCAAAATTTGGTCCACATGCAGGCAACAAGAAATTAAATACACGGAATCAGAAAGGAATAAGTTCACGTACACCTGTGTGTGTGTGTAATTATACCTGTGTATTTGCAATACGAAACGTGCAATAACTATATGGTGGCAATGGGGGAACAAATTGAAACTCACAAACTCGGCTAAGGCGTTGCTGCTTTTTACACATGTTTAAACAACAAATTAGTAATGCGATATATGTCCACATAAATTAACACCTCACAAGTTTTCTAAATTGCTCCGGCATTATAGCTTCACCAGGGAAGTGATTTAAAAAGTTTTCACGTTTCAAATCTCTCCAAGGACAACCTAACACTTTGTCGCGGGCAACATGATGTCCGCGAGCAACGATTTGAGGGGGCTTGCCACGCAGCAATCTAAACATGAAGAGCGAATAACGCTACAGGCATCATACGGTAAATACACAGTAATATGTCCTCGTGCCCACCACAAATTCTGCACATTATGCCCAGGCGCGAAAACCGGACACCCACAGTGAGAATCCGACCACCAATTGCTCCACTCACATTGTGCTTGAGCGCCCACAATTTAGGTGGTCTATTAAGCTTCGAAATCCAAGGGCTTTTGATACACATCGCTCGTTAAATAATGCTGTTGTGGGTTTACATTTTCAAGGGGCGTTTTCATTAAGTTTATCCACAAAAGTACGGCACCGCAAATGTTCAAAAATTGCCTCATGTATTTACTTCATCGCCAGTGTGTAATCGATCACAGAGGCTTAATACTCGTATTTTATAACACAGTAACATGAACTAGGAAATATCCACTGTTCTGAACATTTACAGTATCTATCGAATTACGAAATACAAAGCGAGATGCCACCCTTGTATCCACTGTAGAGTAAATTTCACTAAAAATTTTGTTAGGCTTGATTTTAAGTTTCCGTTTCATCAGTTTAATGAGTTTCAACTCCAAACTCTCAACCCGCCATCTTTAATCAAAGAACGCCGCCCATATGTTACCGAATTCAAATACAGTGCAAAACGTCAGAAACATACTCTGTGTGCACCACGAGAGGTTCGTCACGCTTGTGCATATACAAGAGAATATGTACAAGCCATCCTCTTGATAAATGGAAACCAATCACAGAAGTGGATATAATACAGAACAGAAGCAATTTATTCTGCCAGTGATGAATTTAAATCTCGTCAAGGTAGATTGCGAGGGTTTCTGCATACGTTACAGGGTACTAATAATCTGAAATGCTGACGAGTTAATTTACTAACAACACCCGTCACTGTGCAAGATATAGAGCGATGTCGTCTCAACTTACTGTATTTCCACAAATAATCCCTAAAACTGACTCAAAATGAGGCATGTATAGTTTTATTCTACATCACGTCTGTATTTGTCCAACTGCATGCACAATTAGATTGTTCTAGAAGTGTTAAAACTTACATTAAAATGCCCCTACATGTTTCGGTTTAACTAACCATCATCAGGGAGTTTATTGTCGTGTTTTGCTAAACAAAGCACGACAATAAGCTCCCTGATGATGGTTTCTTAAGCCGAAACATGTAGGGGCATTTTAATGTAAGTTTTAACACTTCTAGAACAATCTAATTGTGCATTCGGTTGGACAAACCAAGACGTGGTAATATCAAGATGCACGGTAAAACTGTGAAAATTTTATTCTAGGTATTCGGCCCTCTGGTGGAATCCTCGACAACACCGCCATGAACTCGTTCAGTTTAACATACAGTCGAATGGAAGAATGCAGGAGTTTCGTAACGATGCATGGAAATGAAAGGAGAAGCAAACATCACATTACTTGTTTCAATCACAATGCTAACTAGAATAATAATGCCCGCGCACCACCGAGTACGGTACTCGTACGAGGAATGATCATCTGGGACAGGAGTGGAAGAAATGGTGGGCTTAAACAAACATTCTTGGGGGTGGGGAGACACAGACATCTGGCTACGTTAATTAGGTGTGTCACCACAAAGAGAAGCAGAGTAAGCTGATAATAGCGTCTTACACAAACAAAAATGGATGGAATTCAACAAAATGTACATATCAGTATAAACTATACTGAGGTATACATTTTGTTTACAGGGTACAGTGTGGCAATAACGTCACAAATTTCTTTCCGGACTAACTAACTAAAAGTCACAAATTTCTTTCCGGACTAACTAACTAACTAACGAACACTTTTAATGTTACAGTTGTTAGACTCGTATTTTTAGAAAGCGAAACTACGCGACACCAAGCCCACGCTTCACTTCTGGCAACTACAAAACACCTTTAATCAAGTAGTTTCCTACAAAACGTGCAAACGGCGTTAATCGGCGAAGTTACCTGTATTCATTGGTGTTCTAATTATTTCTGGGCTTTTTTTGGAGGCTATGTTGTTTGTTAATTATTAGCCGGAGAAGAAAGAGATGGCATTCGTGGCCTAATTTTAGGTACGCTCCGAATTTTTTGACAAAAGAAAACCATAAAAACCTGAGCGAGGTTAACAAATATTTGAACCTTAGTCCTCCCAGATACGTGTATTCGTTTGCAGGGGTCTTGTTCCCATTCACATCACATGCTGCACAAGGCACAGTGAAGGGAACACAAGCGTTTAACATCGTGTTTTACAGCGGTCTCGCTCCTAACAATCCCATTTCGGGACAGCTGCTATCTGGTAACACAGACGCAAGTCTCGTCTTCGTACAACAAAGCTGGTCCCAATTTTGCGAAAAATCCCCAATGCGAGGTTCATGTCACAGGCCTGGCTGTGTCCTGTAAACTACTCGCAATCTATTGTTCATCATTACATGAACACCAAAGAAAAAAACGGCCACTACATGGAATACCAAGAAGCTTGCAACATTTCCATGTCCTTCTTGCTACAAGCCCCAGAACAGCAAATGTGTGCAATGCAGTGGGTCCACATGAGGGAAGGGACGTGTTCAGTGGTGGGAGGAGGGCAGCAGGGGTATTATAACCATTTATTGTAACCACCGAGGACATCGTAACCCATGTATGTCACTCGTAAGCGAGGGTCTTCATATTTTATATGGACACACTACGCTCATACGTCATCGCTCTGAGAGCACCACATCCCACACCGGGGGCGGTTCCAGAGACTGGCTGAGTGAATACCACTGGTGATTTGCGAAACAAAAAATACAGTCCACCCCCCGATACAGCGCCAATGTCTGCTCGCCGCAATTTGTCGCTGTATATCGGGGATGGCAGTAAATGGAAATACCGCACAATAGGGAATCTCAGTTCATAGACTTTCATGGGCGCAAGCTATAGCAGGGTTATTGTCAGGGTTTGCCTTTACATCCAAACACAAGTGTGAGATAAAAGCATATTATTGCCACAATTCTATACACCAAATACATCATGAAAAACGTCGTTAAATAAAGGAAATAACGACGCTACATCTGAGTCTTTCCGGCCTCAAATTCAATCACACTCATCTCAAACGCACAAATGAATCATTACCGAGTTGAACACTTGTGGGTGTGCAAAACGGCGTGTATGTTGAAAGTACAATTCTAAAGCCCAGAAACTGACTTTACCGATCGTAACCAACGAAACATCTTGTCTCGTACACAAGCCCCCCCCCCCAAACACCACCACCACCCCCACCACCATCCCTGACGCAACAGTTACCCACAATAAAATACGGCGCAAGTCGGAACTGGGGATAAATATTGTCAAATGTACGTGTAAACACAAGGGTGTCCAGCTGAAACCCAAACTCTAAAACAATGCAACCGAATCGGCCGGAAACATGACCTTCCCGCCGCCTGTGTTATCGCCCAGCAGTATTCGTCCGCCACTTTCATAACACTGTGCTTTCACTCCGGCGCTTGTCAAGAATATTATTTCATTTCTTTTAATTGTGCAAGTCTAAAATTGCTAAATGTGATAGTACCTAAGTATGTTAGTGTCAGTACAAACCGGTTCTTCTCCTGAGACTATGAAATACCAACTATTTCAAAGACAGGGATGGCCGCGAGGGGGGCGGGGGGGGGGGTCAGAACATTTATTCTCGAAGTAACTGAAGGGGAAAAAGCAATTACTGAAATAGCATTTTGTAAACTAGTGATATAACAGGAAGATGGTAGCACACAAACTAAGCATTGGGGTCACTAAATAAGAGCTCTACCAATTTTAAGCAGTACAGAATAACTGCAATAGGGACTCACTCCTAATGATGAACATAAGTTCTTGAAGTATACACATGATCACGCGAATGTAAGGTAAAGCTAAAGTGATCCCGTTACAGGCCCGGTGTGGTCCAGATGGTGGGTAGAGGTATAGCTCTACTCTTCCATGACCGCGGCACTAGAAGGGGGTGAGTGGTCAGCATCACGCCCCGGCCGCATTTTTACCCCCCGGAAAGACGTGGTACCCATTGTAAAGGAGGCTGGATGGGCCCCAAGGCCGGTCTGGACAGGTGCGGAAAATCTCGACCCCACCGGGATTCGATCCCGGACCGTTCAGCCCGTAGCCAGTCGCTATACCGACTGAGCTACCTGGCCCACAATCACATGAATGTATAAGTGTAAACTGCATTACTTATACCTCTTTAACAACATACCACATTCCACACAGACTGTGTACTCAACCATTGTAATATCGTTGCCTAATAGTCCCTGAGGATGGTTTCTGCAAACAGTAGCAAGTAGCAGAATCCAAAAACATTACAACATGAATGTGAAATCTTGTCATTATAGAAGACTAGTCATTTGGTTACAACAGACTGCACTTATAATTAACTCTGACACCACGCACGTAACCGGCGGTTCCAAAACCAGTGGTCCGTGTGCGTGGGTTGCATTTCACACATTTTTTAACACAGCTGGACCGGCAACCGACCAACAACTTACGCCTCACAACACGCCAGAAGTCTCAAATTAATTTTGAACAACTGTTCCTATGGGAGGAAAAATCAGGTTTCTTATAAAAATTTTGGCCGCTTGGCGTGATTTGAAAATGTCGCCCCTGAAAATGGGTATGCACGTGAGGCACTCTGAAACCAAAGAGATACGGAGACAGAAAAAGTACAGAAACGCGCGACCGAGACTGTTGCTGGTGTACTCCTACGATGTTAAAACTAAGGATCCCAAAGTAGACTTCCTTCACAACAACAACAAAAAGTACACCATTATAACACAGGGGCGCATCCAAAGTCCCCGTACTGAGTCCGTAATGAAATACATGTTTAGCTTTGTTGCATTTATACGCATTTCAAGTGACGCGCAACGTCCGAACATCGCCACGGGAGGCATCACATTTATCAGTGGCAGCATACTGCCGTCATCCGACTCTACTCAGTTAACTTTCTGCTGTACACAGAGCCCAAATTACGGACCTTCTGAACTATGAGAGTGACAACAATAATAATTTGAGAAAATAGAAAGGGGCACAAGTACGGCCGACAGGAATTAATTTAGTTTATCGTTTTATTCATTCATGGCTTATTCAACAGGATGTGAGTAGCCCAGGCTATGTACCGTCGAATAATGCGGAGCGACGAGCAAGTCACTTGACGCCAGAAGCAATGTGTTAACACATCCACGGCTCACCCTGTGCGTGGAGTGATTGGGGAACAACTAACTGCGAAGAGTGTGGGAAGAAACGATAGTCCCTCTAATGCTGGTTCTATGTCACCAGTTTACTGCAGACGATAAGGACAATAATGGAAAGATCAGCAATCGAGGGGGAGGGGGACGAGGGAGAGGGCACGGAAAGAAATCTGAACTCGGGATCTAACGAAAACAAAGGAGTGCTACCCTCTCGACAGCGATATTCCGTGGCGGAGGTTCAAACTCGTGACTCAGGAAGCCTAGAGTAGAAACCCTCGGCGTTTTCAGGACTTAACAACTGACTGCAGTCCTTAGCCTAACAACGTTGTGACATGCTACAGCGAATAGCAGACTGCGCACCCACCTTCCGGCACACGGTAACACAACCTTATACTACTTCAGCCCTGGAGATGGAGACGGCAGATGCGTCCGAAACGTCGGTAAACATTCACCGCCCTATATGGCTTTGAGGTGTGCTCCCCCCCCCCTTTGTGTGTTTAAACTATAAGGTGAGGTATATTCCGTCAAAAACACAACTATGTATATTATACGTATTATTACTATATGTATTATTATATATAACTCTTATAGCAAGAAAGTTGTCAAAACCTGATGATAGCCGCTATAGGCCGAAACATGTAGTTTTCTAGTGCTAATAAACCCCATCATTTAGCCATATATTCATAGTTCTGTTTTTGACTGAATTTACCTCATCTTATAGCCCTATATGGCGTCATAACGCAGAAGTCAGCACTAACACTGTTCATCTGTTTACTGCTGATTACTACTGACAGTGTGTGACAGGACTTTGAGAAACTCTATGGTCGGGCTGTCCCCATGCAGCAAGTCACTGTCACAGCTACGGATGTAAACGCCATGTGGCAGTCATTGCCGAAAACAACATGAGGATCCGAAACGGTCACTCTCAGGTGTCAATGAAACCACTCAAAAAGCGGGACCGCAAAACGACACTGATTAATAATACACGTCTCCATAGCTGATAGTGTGCACAGTCAGCGAAATTGCAATTTACCGAAAAATAGTGCATCAATGAAAGGACAAGCTGTGGAAAATCGCAGACACTGTGTTTTATTTCGGAGACTCGATGTACTGCTGGGGGATGTACTGAGCGGGAGAGAGGGGGGGGCCTCCACTGTACGCTTCCACCTATTCTTTGCATTTGTTAGGCTCGTGCGCAAAACTGCGAAAAGTGACAATTAGCTTCGTCATGTCTGTCTGTCTGCCCAACAGCACGACCGTCAGCAAGGGACAACTCGGCTCCCACTGGACGGATTGTCATGACATTTGATACTGAGTATTTATCATAAATCTGTCGAAGATAATTAAGTTTCATTAAAACCTGACAAGAATAACGGGTACTATACATAAAGACCACAACACTTCTTAATCACATCTCGCTCATTTCTTTTTAAACTGAATGTTACTGACAAAAGTTGTCAACAAAATAAAAAAAACACACTTTACGTTCTATTTTTTTTCCCTAATATCGTGTCGTTTATGAGCTAATGTGGGAAAATATTGTACAGCCCGACAGGCCACAGACGACAATATGGCGCAGGCGCATTGCATGCTGGATACCTAAGGCTACTAACACACTCAGAATATGCAATACTTACTGTATGTCCACTTCAACAATGGTTGCACGAACGCACCTCAATGCTACGTCACAGTCCTTTGTCTATACCGTTTACAATAATTCGTGACAAAGAACAGTAATAACCCCATAAATATACTGACTATACGATTGTAATGTCGAAGTAACAGTTTTTACTAAATTTATGCAGTACTTGCCGGTGCAATGCGTAATTGTTTGGATACCTGACCCTTGACGATGGAACGCTAGGTTGCCCCGAAACGTCGGTAAGGAATTTCTACTACTCGCTGCGTAATGACCCGGAAGAACGCAGTTCTCATCTACTTGCCGGTGCAGTCTGTATCTGAGAATAAAATCGGCGAAAGAGCGTCCCAGACAAATAACTGAATGGGTAAGTTGTTAACTCGGAAGAAATGCATCTCTGGTTTTTATGTTTTGCTGACCATGCATCTCAGTACAATCCTAGTAATTAACCAACTTGATGCACAAAATCTTGTTTTATAGTAAGTTTATTAAATGCCTCTACATGTTTCGAGCACTATGTGCTTATTTATTATAAAACAAGATTTTGTGCATCAAGTTGGTTAATTACTAGGATTGCATATCTGGTGTTTAATCCCAATCTCCATTCTATCACTTGAAATGCATCCTTCCAAACCATCCAAACAAATATCGAATGCATCATTTCCCCCTGCGTGCTACATGTCTTCCATCTCAATTTCCTCGATTTAGTAACAATTTTAGCATAAACATTTGCACTGTCTACCAGGTAAGATGCTAGACACATGCCACTAGCAGGGTACACATGTGTCTCTCTTGTGTTCAGGTAATGTTGAGTGTGCCAATATCCCATACAACGCACTGACGTGCGCCAGCGTTAATTGAATCATGTTATCCAAGAGAAGGAGAAGGGAAATGAACGGAGAGAGAGAGGTATGTGTCACGTGTCAATAACAATATAGACGCGTATGCCTAATACCTTAAAATATTAACATGACAAGTAAAACACACCAGCACTCGAACAGAAACAAGGAAAACTTGCAAATAATGGAAGTACGGTCTATTATGTTTCATAAAACGCATACCGGACTATTCAAAACACACAGGGGAAGGAAACCAAATACGAAACATCATTACTCTGTTTTCTGAATATCTTAAAAAAAACGGACGTCGTAAGTACAGGAAATGTTAGTATTTAATTTACATATCCTACACTGATACACCAGACCGGCCCTGGGGCCCACCCAGCCTCCCGTAAAATGGGTACCGAGTCTTTCCCGGGGGTAAAGTGCGGCCGGGGCGTGCTGCTGCCCACTCACCCCCTTCTACTGCCGCGGTCATGGAAGAGTAAAGCTATACCTCTACCCACCCTCTGGGCCACACCGGGCCTGAAACAGGATCATTTTACGTTTTTACCGTTTTACATTGATACATGTATCAAGTACAACAAACGAACTACAAATCACTCAGCACAGTACCCGAAACTACACCAAAAACAAGACAGGCGACGTATGTATAACGTGACATTGAGGCCCGTTTTCGTGCAACCAATACTGCAGTGGATAAGCAAAAAGTATTGCATATTCTCAGTTTGTGTTTGTAGACTGAGGTATCCAGCATGCAATGCGTGGACGCGGTTCTGTCAAATGTGGCTTGTCCGGCTCCACAAGTAATCTCACAAAAGGAACTATTTTTATTTGGGGGGGGGGGAGTTACTAGGCATACAATGTTTTTATTTTCTATACAACTTTTGTCTGAAGCATTTCTCATTCACAGAAGAAATGAGTTAGATGGGAAGAAAAATTTATATTGGTCTCCATGTAAAGTATCTGTGACTCTTCTCAGATTTTATTGAAAATTTCACACAAATCCGTCCATCCGTAACTTCAGGACGCGCCAAGCACAAGTCACGGACCCGCTTTACACGGTCCAGTACTTCTAAGATGTAAATCGGTTAGACCCAAGATTCCTGGACTAAATCGCAGCGATTCTAGTAGGTATGACAGACGAATGACATGAGCGAGACGCAAACTGGGGAATATTAACGAAATACCAATGCTGCGACCAGACTGTTGGTGGGGGACGTGATACATGAGAAAGCACTGTCGAACACCAACACAAATATGTACATGCACACCATAACATTCACTGAAACGATGTGAGGAGTCGCGTCAGAAATCTCTTCCCCCTTCCGCCATCTCACTTTGGTATCAAAATTTACGTGATACGTTGAACAGTAAAGTGAGCAGCGCTGCAGTAAGTGACTATACCATCAACCAAGTTTGTAACACCAAAGCCGCCACTAACGGCCGAAGTTTTGAGTGGCCACTATACACAACAGCAGAGTTCAAGGGCTGCACAAAACAGCGTAATCAACCTAACTAAACTATACAACAATTTCGTACTCGTATGCCACAAACCATTTTCAGGAAACAAATAACACTATGTTGTACATTTCCACGCACTGATTTTACTCGATGCTAAAAAACGTGTGTGTGTGTGTGTGTGTGTCAACAAATTGCTGGCATTTATAGTATTCAATAACAATGTCATTCACAAAATAAACGAGAAACTGGTTCTAAATAATACAGCTTGCTGCTAGCATATGCAAGGTAAACGTTTTAATTTGCAGCTTTCAAGGATGCAAGCATCCAGCACTGCCACGGGGATGCAGTCACAGATGAACAGAACACAACCATTCCGGCCACTGTAAAGGATTATACAAAAACAACATTTTTCATAAAATGATTGTCATGTGCGTACAACGAGCGAAGTCCGGAATACGGAAGCAATTGGTCGACCACAGGCAGTGGTATTACGTCACTTACAAACAATACAATTAGAGCATTAGGAATGTTTTAAAAACGGCAGGGTAGTCATGAAAATCTTATATAAGCCTGGCCAAAACCCTGAGCATATGTCACAGTTACCGATATGAAAATACTGAGTGTTGAACAGCATGGTAAATTTATGACGCAGGCAACAATACAAATTACACGTACCAGTTTTTGAAAGAAATTATACTCCAATTTCGTTAAGTGTTGTAGTAAAATATATAACGTGATCAGACGGAATTAATCACTTTTGAATCAATGAGTATTAAACATTACGAGTGTGTGTCTGTACTCTTGCCTTAGTTACCCGGCACGCAAATCGCATCTTCAATAGACAGCATTATATTGGCACCTGCGGACAGGCCGCAGGTGCCACATTCTTCCCTGTTATCTCATAAACGGCACGATTTTTAGCGAAAAAAGTTATTGCACATAAGATGTGTTTCGATTTTCTCTACAACTTTTGTCTGAAATATTTCTCATTCTAGGATGAACTAAACAGGGTAATATCATGAAAATACTGAGGGCTTCGTGTCCTCGTAAAGTAATCGTTATTTATGTCAAATTTTATCAAAGCTGAAATTTTCTAGATATATATTCGAAAAAATTCGATAACACCAAATTTCTTGAAAATCCGTCCAGTGGAAGCCAAACTGTTCGGTGCGGACGGACAGACAGAAGTGTCGTAGCTAACACTTTGCGAAAGCGCTTATCAAGTCAAGCGAGTGACAGTTACTGGAGCTGCAGCACAGGCTGTCACGAGAGAGAGACCTAAACCAATTCCAATCACTCAAGGTTCCTTACCGGCACCCTACCCTTTACCGCGTGAGTTAGACCGTTGACAAATCGCACAGCTGAGGCCCGCGGCGTTCCATTCCTGACAGCTAAACCTAATACTAGCGAAGGTTAGCCTAACTGAAATACAAGGCAGTGAACGTGACAACGGCCATAAAAATATACGTTAATCAGCCGCTCAACAACATTAGCATCACAACACGTGCTAAGTCCGAGTAGAAGAACTCTTGCAACATGATAATCCTGTCCCTACCCTTGCGCACCCAACGTCATTCACACGTCATCTGGCTTGCCTTCATCTGATTGCTAGAGGCATACAAAACACAGCCGATACAGAACTCCGAACACATACTATAGCACTGTAAATCTGTGCTGCCTGCCGTAAAAGAGATGGGGTCGATCTAGGCCTTAAGTCAGCACTTAAAACCTGAACAAGACATGGGTTTCGTTGCTACCCAAAACGCCACAGTCTAACGATAAAAAATTAACCACACAGTTCAGAAAAAAGTGCAAAATAGCTACATTCCTCAAGCACAACAATTTTGGTACCCTCGTTTCATGTACTTTTAAGTTCTGGTAACTAGACACTTGTAAGTTATTTAAGAAATGCAGGCAGGATAAATTGGATATTCGCCCGGGGAAGGTATAAGACTCAGCACATACTACCTGCGCAAAAACATGTCACATTAAATGACTGTGCCAGCTACTAATGTTCTGGCAGCCGACGTATTTGTGACTGGTAATTTTCTCTAACATTCTGTGCCATGCAACGGCATCGAACCGTGCGCCTCCTCTTTCCATCGTCTTTCACCACGTCATCAAACAACATGTTTCAAGACACGTGAAATGGAATGTATACCCAATTCATAAGGTTGCAACATATATCATAAAAGAAGCATAAAATGACCACCGTTCCTTGGGGTAAACCGGTTCATATATTTCGAATGCATTAATCCTTGTATTTCCAACCAGGTTCCTCTCCATCACGAAGGCCCTTTACAAAGCTACAATATTAATAACCTAACTGCTAAATATTTCTCCAATTTCTGCAATTTGTACTAAACAAATATAAAAACAACGCTGTATAAAAGTGGAAAAATGAAAATGGTATCTACACAAATGGAATTATACTATACACATGCAAATATGCTCTAATACAATTAAAATGCGGCACTTCCATCCACTCTACCCGGTTCAAAGTAGCCCCGCCATTGTGGCTCAGTATACAGAACGCCTCTGGGAAATTCCTGTCAAAACCAGGCTTTTCATAGTTCTTCAGCAGTGATGCCATAAGGACGAACGTCATCAGATGAAAGAATCTCCATGGGGACGTATTGCCTCAGTGAACTGAACAGTTCAAATTCCTCCCACGGATCTTAACGACGTAACGCAGGTAAGTGACGTTCTAAAAAATATCATTATTTTATTACACAATTTCAAAATCAACATCCAAACAAATTGACTTCTCTCAGTATGGCAACAATTCGCTCGTGTAATACGGAAAGGAAGAAGGGTTTAAAAGAGCTAATGTGTAAATGACGAAAGCTTTCGACAAGAATAACGTGTGGAATTCCAAAATACACGTCACTTCCTGATGGTTTGTCTGTTCTTGCCATAATGAAAAGGATGAAAAATTTGACGCCTACGGTGAATTTATGGAGACAAGCCTGAAGCTGCTAGCAACAAAACTTCACTCCAGATTACAGACAAATTTACACTGAACTCGATAAAGATCATTATTTCGCAAGCTACAGTAATATTTACAGCTGAACAACGACAAACTCTTAGTTCATGACAGAAAGTGACGTATCGCGCGCGGAACATGACAGAAGTGAACAGCCAACTTGTAAGAGTTCACCGTAAACATGACATTAAGGAAAAGTGGTGAGAGTAGAGGTATAGTTATACTCTTTCTTGAGCCTCGGAAGGGTGATCAGCACCACATTCCGGCCGCTTTATCCCGGTATAGCGAAACCACGTCGCAAATAATTTTGTGTTATGAGCGGTACAGAAACAAGAGAACCGAATGTGACGTACAAGTGAACACGAACACGTGGAATCACTGGTAATCATTTATAACACTTAAACAGCTCGTTGTATTGCTTTCTTTTGGTCTAGTAAACAAACAAGTACCGCCAAACAAAAAGTTTTTGAATTAAGCACGTTCCTCCCAGACCACATGTAGGCCTTGGGTTCACCCATTGCGGCGCACCGCCTTTCATAAGCAGCCTTACTACTACTACTACTACTACGCGTGTAACAGAATAAACCGTTCCGGTATGGACGCTTTGGGGTAGTCTTGTGTCCCTACCGGGAATCGAATTACGATCCAACGCACCTCACTCACTATGTAGGCATAAACGGAAGGGGAGAGAAAGCGCATGATGTAAGTAACTGGTCATACCAACGTTGAAATTATCCCATTATTTAAACTGCGTAATATCTGGCGATGCCCTTTCACGTGTCTGACATATACATACATACATGCATGCATACATACAGAAGAGAAGAAATACACTGTTCGTGTTACATCGCCTAGGATCGGCCATTCCCTGTACTGGGCGCAACAGTTTCCAGAGAACGGCCAATTAGTACATTCGGTCAATAATCCTGCAATCACCTGTGTACGTAACAGTAACCGGATGGATTTTGTAGGGTACATCTCCCATGATATGTATCCATGCTTTCCAAAAACCTTTCAGTCACGTACTACTACTACTACTACTACTACTACTACTACTAAAAGGTAAAGTGATCCCGTTACAGGGCCGGTGTGGCCCAGAGGGTGGGTAGAGGTATAGCTCCACTCTTCCATGCCCGCAGTACAAGAAGGGGGTGAGTGGTCAGCAGCACGCCCCGGCCGCCACACTTTACCCCCGGGAAAGACCCGGTACCCATTGTACAGGAGGCTGGGTGGGCCCCAGGGCCGGTCTGGACGGCCGGAAAATCTCGTCCCCACCGGGATTCGAAC
>Ga0136643_10008613_pt1 | contig 14934 bp, 10 predicted proteins | sample TergutLab28metaG_FD_96883 | JGI IMG/M metagenome (GOLD analysis project Ga0136643, IMG submission 96883) | Labiotermes labralis P1 segment gut microbial communities from Petit-Saut dam, French Guiana - Lab288 P1 (version 3) (version 3) | ecosystem: Host-associated > Arthropoda: Insects >... | reverse complement strand
TAGAATCACAAAGGGTGCACATATAGAGCACCTGTAAGGTATGTAACAAAAACTTGGAGTGTTGTTCTATTAAATAAAAAAACACATATACTCCTATCTCAAGTGTATTGTGTATGACAAGTTGTTAAAACCCCAACAATCATTTCGAATAACCCTGTATTTCTGCCACATTACAAGGAGTCACATTCCACAAGGCAGTAATCTTCTTTAAAATGAAATTTACAAAAAAGTGTAATACAAAACAATTCTCACACATTTATTCAGAAACATCACATTCTGGTGAAAAGTATCTGTTCAAAATCACAGTACATTACATCCATCAAACCTCTAGTATTTGGTGAACATTATCATTCTTCTCAAACTGTAAGGCACAAGTCACAGAGTTCTTGGTCAACAGATATCTGGCAACAGGAGAAACTGCATATTCACAGAACATGTCATAGATAATAAAATGATTCAAAAACCCCAAATCACAACCTTTTGTCAGTAACACTTTCCGGCAATTTAAAGAATCCTGTATTTCTGGAGTCATCAATCTGCTCTTAAGGTACAGCTCCTAATGATACAACATCCAACACACATGAATCCTTCTGTAAAATATCTTGGCTTCCATTCAAGAAAACAGCATGGAACTTGAGACAAAAATGTACTCATTCTGATAAATAAGTTTAGATGTACACACAGCTACTAGACATCTCCAGTCGGTGAATGGATGATCCTTTGTAATGACAACTATGAACTGGTTTAGAATACCATACAGAAATTATTACTAAAATTCACAGTCTGAGTGTAAAAAGGTAAATCAGTCCCATTACAGGCCCGAGGTGCCCAGAGGGTTCCAGGAAGTTAAGGTTCCCAGATTACATGACAACAGCACAGCATGGTGGTAAGGTTGTCAGCCTTACACACCGGCCACTTTTTACCCCCAGGAAATACTCCTGGTACTCATTTCTGTTGGAGGCTGAGTCGACCCCAGGGCCACAGTGCGATCAGAAGGATTATGTCAGTGAAAAATTACAATGACACCATCTGGAATCGAATCAGTGACCTTCAGATTTGTAGCACAGCACCTTAACCACTGTGCTACCACAGTCCCAACAATCTGACTGTAAATGATGTTAATCACGTTAGGAGTTCAATTTTTCTTAAAACAGTTTGCAATAGTACAGTACAGTTGTCCCTGTCCTCACCATGAAGGCACACAGTGGCAGCAAAGGAATAACTTGATTCATTCTTAAAGTTGGCACTAAATTTAGATGAATGGTCAACTTCACACCCCAACTGCTTTAACCAGGGAAAGAACCCTGGTACCAACTCTGGGCAGTCCCCAGAATTGGTCTGGATAGTTTTGCAGAAGAGCAAAATCTCTTTCCCCTGCTAGGATTCAAAACCTGGAACATCCAGCACATGACCAGTCACAATACCAACTATGCTAACCCAGCTCCCATTTGCAATAATAATTGTTATGCAGAAGGAGCACATAAATCAAACCAAATATGTAAAGGTAAAGTCACTGTGCATGGGCCGGGATAGCTCAGTCGGTCCAGTGACTCGCTTCGGGCTGAATGGTTCAGAAATTGAATCCCAGTAGGCGCGAGATTTTCCACACCTGTTCAGAAAAGCCCTGGGGCCCATTCAGCCTACTAATGGGTACCAGGTCTTTCCCGGGGGTAAAGCAGCCGGGGCAGGCTGCTGACCACCTACCCCCATCTAGCGCTAAGGTTAAAGAAAGAGTACAGCTATACCTCTACTCCCCATCTGGGCCTTTGTGGCCTGTTTTAGGGTGAACTTTACCGTTAAAGTCCCTGTGCATGTCACGATATCATATTGGGGAGATGAGGTATAAGTTCATGCCCCAGTCACTGTACCTCTAGGAAAGGGGGTGTGATAACCAGTGAGTAGGAGGCTGGGTGGGCCCCAGAGATGAAGGCTCTCAGCTGAGAAAAACCTCTTGTCCCCATTGGGAATCAAACCACAATTCCTTGGTTGTCCAGCATATTGCACATTCACTATACCAAATGAGCTGTCACAGCTCACATGACAACCACAGCCATAACCTGATGCTGAAAGTGATAAATTTCCACTAACACTATAGACAACAACACTACTACCCAACCAAACAGCAATCCAGGAACAGCACAAACAGCAGGGGATCGGCAAGTAAATCAGTTGATTTGAAATGTTTCTTATTTGACCAAATTCATTCAAGTTCATAAATTTCCAACTACAATTCTTCATTTCTTACACTTAACACTTACATATCTGCGCAATGATTTTACTCCCTTTCCCGGCTTCTAAGTCCTTCAGCGTCTCCCACACAATCTGAATAATTGGAAGGCAGAAAGCACCCGTCTTGCCACTACCAGTCTCTGCTGCCATCAATACATCTCCACCACCCAAAATAAGAGGAATGGCTTCGGCCTGGACATCTGTTGGAAGCCTCAATACAACAGAACAAAACAGTGAGTAATGGGAAGTCCACAACTTAAAATCAGCCATAAAATGTTAAACATTTCACTGTTACTAATGAAAAACGCAGACGAGCAGCATGTTGGCCAAGATTCACCTGACTGTCAAAATTTGAATATCATGTGACATTCAACTGAAATGTTATTCTTGATTTAAAATGTTATTATTTCTTTACTCTTGTAGCTGATCATTTTTAGTGTAGTTGTTTCTTAGGATTGCTGGGGTCAGTTACGGACAGTTCATGGCGTGTGTTGTAAGTTAATTTGTCAATGTATATTCAGGACCATTGGTGATAGGTAGGAGGGGAGAGGATTTAAATGAGAAAATGTTAGCAGCGGGCAATGGACACTAGCGATCCAGTGCGAATTCAGTCGTGTACAAGTGTGGTGTAAGTAGGAGTACAGAGAAGTGACTGTGTCAGTTTCCTAGAAATGATCTAGTTGTTTTACTGGATATAGCGCTCCATTATTTTATATCAAGAATAAATTGAGTAAATAAAACAATTAAAAAAAAGGAATAATTAAAACTGTATGTGATTCGGTGAACCACAGCCATTTCCCGAAAGAGGATCGCCTACCAGAGTGAGTACGTTGGGACAACAAAGTTATGAAGGGTGATCATGTGGACTCTTAAGTTTAATATTATGTTTCTAGGTAACTTCCTAGTTATTTCTCCACAACTTTTATCTTATTATTTTTTTCCCTTTCCTTTCCATAGGATTTCTTGATACTAGAACTTCTCTGCACACTGTTCTGTTCTTTACAGTGGAAGGTTCAAAGCAGTCCCTACCACAAAGTCCAATAATGGAAAACTCTTACACCATCAGAGAACATACAAATTACAAAATAAATCCACGACCAAGCAACTGAACACAAACTTTTTTGCTGTCAAGTTTTTGCCCTGAAGTTGTCTCATCTAACATAATGCAACCAGCTCTCCTAACGAAAGCCTGGTATAATAAAAAAAAACCAAAATAAAACAAGCAAAGCTGTACAAACATGGAGCATACACTTAAAATGCATATTCAGTAGAAGGAATTACAACTGACCTCCTAACATCCACTCTTCCAATTACTTACAATAAAAGGAAATCTGGCTAATGTGAAACAAAGAAGTGATTTATCTCAGTAAATAACCAACTTGATGTACAACATTTTTGTTTTACAATAAGTTTATTTCATGCCTCTACATGTTTCGAGCACATGTGCTCATCAACAGGAGGTCAAAATTGCATTACAAAGCCTCTGGTATCATCACACCTATAGGTGCATAAAGTTGGTTAATTACTGAGATGCACCGTCAGCAAAACGTCAAAAAAAAAAGTGATGTTCTGTCTCATATTTTGGAAAAGGTATGAGGACAGGCGGAAAAATATGATGGTCACAAGACAGCAATTTGTCATAACCCATACGCTTTGTCAAGCTGAGTTTACCACAGTGTTAGAGAGAAGAGTTACAAACACATCTGCTGTCATGGTGTTGTGTCCATACACACACACACACACACACACACACAAAATTGCTCCTCCTCATATTTTTGTAGAAACATAAAATGCTTAAGTTTTGGTCTATTATGGATATGTCAAGCTTTTTCTCTCTCCTTTACAACTGTGTATCAGGGAGTTATGGCCAACTGTTGTTTCATGAGCAATAAGCAGAATACAGAAGGACAAGTTAAGAGGCGCGCAATTTTGAGGGACTGTACGTACAAATTCCTCACATTTACAGACAAAATATCTGGGTGCCATGAATTTTCCAAATGAAAATGATTTCAATATCATGTTCATCTACCAGTTTCTCCAACTATCCTGCTCCTGGTACAAGGTCTAAAGCACAAGTCATTCACAAGTACTGCACACACCAACTCAGTCCCCATTAACTCATATCTATATTATTTCTATAGGTTAAAAAAACTGCTTTAAGGGGGTCTGCTCTAAGTCACATTTTTCTGGTTCTGGTTGACTGAGGAAATCCTAATTTGTGTTATCATCCAACAAATGAAGGTAATCACCACAGACCATGGGCTCATGCGTTCCATTCAATTTTAGTCCCTTCAAGTGTTCTTTGACCTTCCTAATGGCATATTCTAAAGTGAAGTTAAAATGCAATAAGAATAAAGCATCTCCTTGTTTCAGGTATACTGTTATACTTTGTCACAAAAAAATTCAAATTTAGAAAACAGGTCACATTTCTTCCGTTTCTGCTACGTTAAGACTTTCTGGATCTAATAAATGTTAGTAAAACATGAATTACATGAAAGGTTTGACTCAGAAACGACCTAAATGTTGGATACATGGCAAACATACCGTGTGTTCCAGAAAATCACTTACCAGTGTTACAACTTCCATCACATACATAAATTAAACACAATAAAGGGTTCTTACCTTTCATGGCTGGTAGTTTCAACAGTAAAAATGGCTACTGGCCTCTAAACATGTGCTTATCCAAATTACCTTTCATTCTAAATACTACACAGTTTCTGTCTACACACTATTATTCATATTTAAGAAGAGAAATATGTTCTATACATAACTGGAAGCATCAAAATATCTCTGTAAAAGTACTTACATCCAATCCATTTCCTCAACTGCTTTGCCAATTTCTGGCAAGACTCCCATTTCTAGAACACAAAATATAGTTTTTGGTTAGAGCGTAAGTCCATTAATGTGAACTTTTCTTGAGAGGAACCAATGGATTTGAACAACAGACTGAGGAAACTTTAAAGTGAACAAAATTTTGGACTGATATATGACTTGGGATCATTTAAACTGACAGTTAGAGGAATGAAAATACAATGTGCATTTGTTGGACAAATAAAATAATATCCTACAAAATGCAAGGTACATGTATCAAGAGTGAAAATTCAGTTTATTTTAACGCTGAACCAAGCATGGTAGCTTTAATGCATACAAAACCCGAAGTTGCAGGGCATCATGTGACAGCTGGGATGCTCCAGTCAGTGATGAAAAAGGCACTCTGTATTACATCCAGGAATTGGGGGGAGAGGGAACTGGTGCAGCCACCCTGGGCAGCAGAGTCAAACGGGCGACAAAATGAGTGGCAAAATGAATAGTTTCAATGAAAAAAAATTATTTTCAGCACTCCACAAATTTTATATTACTGAGCCAAATATAAGGAAATTCAATAAATGCTGTTTTTTTTTAAAGTTCATACATCCTGTTACAGGTGGCCATTATGATTACTCATACTGGACGCCAAAAAATGTAAAGATGCCACAGTTACTGAAGGTTTCACTGTATTCGATATAAGCTTTAATTAAATGTCTCTCAAATTTGTTTCATTTCACACAAAAATGGCAGTTTCCTTCAAGCAACATAAGCTGCTGCACAGCTGTATAAGCGATGACTTTACAGGACGTGAATGAAACATACACAAACCTCTACATATAACTGGAAAAACTGCACACATGTATGTCCAAATTGCTACAGATGGGAAATGAATAAGGCATGTTCTCTTGGCAAAACAATCCAAGTGACATTAATAGAAATATTCTAAGTTGCAATCAAAGAAATGGGGAAGAAAAAACATAAACTTACATTACATAAATAAAACTTTGTAGAAAATATAAATGAAAAAAGGATAAGTGGGACAAGTGGAGATTTGCTGAATGAAGCGTATTATATATAAGGCAAGAGTTCACAGTATGTTACTGATTCTCCTACCATGCTCCACTCAAGAAAAAATATGAAAGACAGCAAGTAAAATGCGGTAATGTCAAATTATATATATATATATATATACACCTTAAGTTTTCACGGCGTCGAAGATTACATTGTGATCTTTCTCCTACCATGGTACAAACACTTCAGACAAAAATACTATTCTACTTTCACGGTAAACTGAAGATCATATACTTTAGTGGGAGTTCCGACAACAGCCATCATTTACAGGAACATCTATTGCCGAACTAAGAAACATCGGAAAATGCGTTCGTGGGCAACACGAAATTAATTATGTATTTATGGATACCACATGCATGGTTGCTTGTGTGTAGTTCATAACCTCCAATTTTTAAAAAATGTATTTTGGCACTGACTGTAGCCAAGCTCAACGTTTCTAAATATTATATAAATTCTTAAGGACGGTTAAAACAAGTGGTGTTCCTAAAATTGATTTAAACATTAATAATACATTTATACCATACGGATAATCACCTTCAAAAGCCGTCATACTGAAGAAATGAACTGTGATAAAAATTTATTTTTGCTGTTTAAGACTCTTAACCGTCACGCGACGTTAACACATGTCGCAATGCGACCATCTTTAAACAATCGATCTAGTTGCGATGCACGTAGTCGACCGCACACGTAGTCACCTGTGATCGACCTTGAGGGCGTCGTAGTTAATGACCTGGTCGTATGTAATGACATACGAAGTCGCTTTGTGTGCGTTTAATTTGAGATTCGAAATTTTATCCCTATCGTACAGTACCAGTCGAAGAGTAAAAATCGGTAGCGCCGTTTAGAGAATACAAGGATAATGAATTGGACCTCTTGACTCACAAATATGTAGGCACAGTGTTCTACCGAAACGTCGGGAGCGGCGTACTCAATGAGACGTCATATCACACCAAAACGACATTATTAAGTCCATGTTCTTTGCTTCTCTGCGGTGCGGGTAGATCAATACACTCGTGAATAAAAATATCCTTTAATAAATGTGACAGCAGATTCAATGCAGTTTATGTTAATTTAAGACTGCATCGAGCAATACCTCCAATGCACCCCCTCCCCAACCATCATGGCATGCAGTGGGGCAACTCCACTATATATGTTGAATGGTCATGGCCTTAAAATAACTGACCAAGGCCAATTGATCTATCCTGGGCAGTACATCACCAATGCTATTTTTTCCTGCCAGATACATCTGTTGTACATTAATATGCAAAAGTCTGTTACTAATACTTAAGTTTTATTTGCTTCTCTTAAGTGTCTCTCACCTAGGAGGAAATTTGTACAAAGTGACACATTGTATATTATTTGATTTTATAAATAGACAGGACACATTTTTTGATCAGTGAAACTGCAGAACTGAATGTCAGTTGCAGTCAGTTGTGTAGCAGAATGTATTTTATCCTCTCCTGTACTCACAGTGTGCCAAGAATTTTCCGTTTTTTTTTTCTGAAACCTAATATTTGACAGTGCCAGGTGTACTGTGAAGCCTACATTAATAGTTATGAAACACATCATGAAAGAAGAAGTAACAGAAAAGCTGCTGCACTTGTATAAATATGGTACATTTCATACTTTTATGATATGCAAGATTTACTGGTTTAAATTTCATTACTGAGGTAGCTGTAACATTTTTATAATATAAAATGAGATGTCATCTAACTACTGTACAGTGAGTCACTGTAACAAATATAATTTTGTGTTCATAATTCAGTGATTAATTTTTAGTGGGTTACAATCAAACGAACATTTTGTTTCTGTGTTGTCTCATCAGTGTGTGACTTTAGTTTATAGTAACAACTAATCACAAGTAAAGCCTAATTAATATGCTTAATTTCAGTTCTTAGAATAGCAGCATCCTCATTGCTGTGAATCAATGAAGATGCTAGCTGACAATCTGCAAATGTTTTGCAGAAAAACGGAAAAATGTGTCACGTGTCACTCCAAAGTTAATTGTTAAGCCAATGCAGCCACAACTCACCCCAGTATATTCTGTATACATATTAAAACCCAAAGCAGTCAGAGTTAATATGAATACTTCTGATCCTGCCTTAACTGATTAAAATTGCTCCTATCTATAAAAATGGAACAACTCACTGTATCTAAAATAGGGAGTTATCCTCTTTTACAAAACAGGGGTGAAATACAAACATACTTGCTGCATAACAAATCATTCAAGCACTTGTCACAACAGTCAGCATAGTGACTGCCATACTAGCTAACTCCATGGAGCAAAGTCCTTCTTGAAAAACTAACAGGTCAGTGCGCCACAGCAGAACGTTACCCTGGCCAGCCTTATCCTTTAGTGTTACTAGGAGGGCAATACTAGGGTACTGGAAGAAACTACTTATTTCACAAGCACAAGTGCATGTTGGATGATGCTTTTTTGGTGACACATCTATGAAAAATCAATAGAAATGTCAAAATGTAGTGTGGGTTTATTGGAAAGTGGAGGACATCCAGTTGGGCAGGAGTGGTACTGAACTAGCAAACATGGTGCATTGTGAGGTTTGAGGATCTAACAGGAGTGTTGATGAAGATTTCAGATATGACACCACATCAACTGTTAAAATCTTACCAACATTATGGTGGAGCTTGCTGCCTTCTTCTTCAGGGTCTAAACAGTCTAAAAATCTTGACTCCATCTCAGGGTGTGAGAAGTTCAAGAACAGTCAATGCATGCAGCCTCCAAAACACTGGTAGCTCTTTACTGATCAGTGTGGTGTCATATACCAGAAGACAAACATAGCTTACATTTTTGTCAGATAATGAGGGAATATCAGCACTGTGATACAGTAATTTTAAAAGGTGGGAGGAACAGAACATTATTATGATGATTAGATGCAGGAGGGTGCAATGGGAAATGAGAAAGGCTTAGAAAATGTTAGTAGAAGGCATCATGGGAAGAGACCATTTTGGAAACATCGCAAATGGGAGGAGAATTAAAATGAATCCCAATGAAGTAAGATTGTTGACATTCCATTCATTCCATTGGCATGTGCAGAATGCAATGATTCCTTGCCATTCTCAGGAGCTTCTTCCATTCCTCTCTGTTATGTACTTTTTCCTGCCACACTTCTCCATCAACTATTCTTCCATCCTCTCTCACCTCATCTTGCCATTTATTTCTTGGTCTACCTCTCATTCTTGTTGTTCCCAAATTCATACATGATATCATTTTGGGAATTCTATTTTCTTCCATTCTCTGTACATGCCCAAACCAACATAATCTATCTAACCTGATTGTGTCTCTGTTATAGTAGGTTTTTTAACACTTGCATAAATTTCTTTATTGGTTAATATCCTACAATTTTCTTTCATTGTCATATACTGGGCCTAAAATACTTCTATACACTTTCCTTTCAAAAATGTTCAATTGCATTCTATCTCTCTTTGTTAGTGTCCAAGTTTCTGATGCATATGTTAACTAGATGGCATTCATTAGATTAAACTGATTTAGTAGAGTGCCCACAATGGTAATGAACTACAAGCTGGTATACCTCTCTACCAGCTAGACAATTAAAAACTTTCTGAAAAAGAACTAGCACCATGGAATTAATTACAGTTTAACCTTTTAAAGATGAAGCGCAGATTTCTTGATCGAAGGACCCAGTTTGTACCGCGCAGTAAAAACTTCGTCTCGGTTATAGAAACCAATCAGTTTATGCTGTAAGTGGCACAAGTCGCTGTTTGTTCTCAGACAAATACAAAACAAATAAATACAGTGTGGACATAGTGTACAGTTGTTGAATGTTAAACTGGTGGTGCATCATGTGACCAGTAGGCTTTAAAAGGTTAACTTGTCTATAATGTCCGAAAAGGAACTGAGTAATTAGTTGTGTTATCAATGAGTGTCACTCTGAGGAGGAAGACATTTTTAGGAATTAACTGGTACCACACAACGTTGGATGCTAACCATGAGGTGTCATATAACCAGATGCTAGACATGAGGCGTCATATAACCAGATGCTAGACATAAGGCGTCATATAACCAGATGCTAGACATGAGGCGTCATATAACCAGATGTCATTACAACCAGGTTCCACTTTAGCCCTAGTCTTCTTTGATTAAAAACAAAGAATTTCTTGGAGTTTCTAAAACATTTTCTCAATTTCAGGAAAGTGGAAGAGCATAATTGATTTGTTTAATGAAGACACCGGTGAAAGGAATGACAGTTTCTATGATGAGCGTTACCTGTGGGTAAGACCCTCAGAGGATAATCTAAAATTCATCAAGGAACAAACTGTGAAAGCCGGATGCTGTCAGCTGGTTAGCATTGGATGTGGAAGTGGGTTATTGGAATGGCTTATACACACAGCTACAGGTAGAAATAACAGTTTCTTTGAATAACAAATTTTTCAACTTAGGATCATATACAAATCACAGAAGTAGTGAAAGAAAAGTATGCCCAAGGAGAACTTGACATTTTCTGGGTTCTCTGTTATTATAGCATCTGGAAATTTATCTAACACAGTATCCATATTTTGTCCAAATACACAAACTTACTTGTAGGTTATCAACAATGAATGGAGAAAGAGTGCTAACTAGCAAGGATTTCTTACCAGTGAACACATGTCAACCACCATCACTGGAAAAAAATGCTAATGATGACACAGAATATTAAAATGTATCATAGGCTGTAAGGAAATGGACTGTATTTGACTGGTTCAAGATATGGATAAGTGGTGTTCTCTTGTGAACCCAGTAATGAACCTTCAGATTCCATACAATGTGGGGAATCTGACTAGCTTAGGAACTATTAGCTTCTCAAGGACTCTGTTGTATAGTCACTGGCATTAATTCCAGCTGTACTTCCCCATTAGTATCTACTCATATATACCTCACTGTCTTCCCAACTCTACAGCCTTTGTCTTTAATACCTCATGTGATAGGTCATACCTTACTCACACATACATTTCATAGATCATAGTAAGGATATGGAATATGCTAGAGTACAATTAACCCTTATCCTGCTAACGTGGAGTATAAGGTGAGCTCCTAATAATGAAAGCAAATGGCAGATGGGATTTAACTAGGCGTTTAAAGGGTTAATCATGATCAGAAAATAGAGAGAAATACAATAAACAGTGAGGAAAATATAGCACAGAAAAATTAGTTGTCCCTGAATTTTATGTTTTGCTGACCGTGCACCCTGGTATGACTCTCGGTAAATGACCATAGTTGATGCAAGATTATGTTCTGTAATACATTTATTATTATAATCCTCTATGTGTTTCAAGCAGCTCTGTGCTCATCATCAGGGGTTCAAATTGTATTAATACAGCATCTGGTATAGTGAGCTCTGTAAGTGACCACTGTACCAGATGCCATATTAATACACTTTGACCCCCTGATGATGAGCACAGAGTTGCTCGAAACACATAGAGGATTATAATACTAAACGTATTACATAACGTAATTTTGCATCAAGTTGGTCATTTACCCAGAATAGTTGTCCCTGTCAACACACTAAAGGTGTATAGGGTGAGTGGTGACAGAGTTCCACTAATTCTTAACCTCAGCACTAGATATAGGTGAATGGTCAACTTCACGTCCTGGTGGCTTTACTCCCAGGAAACAACCCCCAATAGCCATTGAATAGTCAGCTGAATGGGCCCCAGAACCAGTCTGGACATTTTGGAGAAAAGAAACATCTCCTACCTTTCCAGAATACAAATTCCAGATCATCCAGCCCATGGTCTCATCACTCTACACTATCACAGCTACAAACTAACGTTAGATTTTCTTTACTCTTCAATACAAAATAACTGTGGCCAGTAGGGTGGCCCTACAGATGAAAGTGGGTTTCAAACAACAAGTGGAGAGCAAATCTGGTATTACCTACATTTGCAAAGTTTTGATTTTGTCACAAGTGAGGGGAATGGAAGACAGAAAACAATGAATTGAAAAGTATCTGGCCAACAACCAATCAACTACATTTTCAGATTACCAGGTGCTAATTCAGAAATTGAATATAAAGGTCATTGAAATCTGCAGCCTTTTATGAATCTGTTCAGAGAAGTGGCATTTATCTTGAAGATAACTGTACTCTGGTATGTGATGCTACTGATTGTAGACAGCTACCATTTCAAGAGGAAACTGCTAGCTTCATCTACGGGTTAATGTTGGTATAGTTCAGTTGAAACCTGATGGTACACGGTGACACACGGTAGGGGAAGTGAAGGGGAAACATGTAAGTGGAGTGGGTCAGCCAGTAGTCTTGCACTATACCTCAGAACATGGTGTATCCAGCATTACTACCATTAATACTGCTGATGCGCACACCTCGGCTGCCAGTAGTCGACTGGACACCCCCCACCATTTTAAACAGACTCGTCCGTTTCGCTGAAAGACCGAATCTGGTTTCTGCGCATGTGCCATCACGTTTCAAACATGCTCTAACTAACTATTGGACTATGAGGTGTCACATCCTCAAAGGCAGCAATCTTCATAGCTACTTCTAAGAGAACCTCAAATCTCATGTGTTCTTTACTTTGATTGTTCTCATCAGGTTTGGAGGTAACTGGCATAGAAGTGGACTGAAGTTGGTGGGAATCTTCGTATGCTCCCCCTGTTTTCTTGCCATTAATTTATGCAGATGAAGAACATGGCAGTGACATTACTACCGACAAGAATGCTGCTCTCCTGTTCTGTTACTTTAACAATGAAAACGCATTTTCTGAATACATCAGAAAATATGAGGGTAACTGCTTCATTGTGATTGGTCCAGGAGAAGGGAGAGGTACACACACACACCCAGCACCTTTTAATATTACACCTGAAAGTGACTCAGTGTGGAAAATGGAAGCTTTTCAAGAAGTTCAACACACAAACGACTTTATAGCTGTATATGTCAAATCACAGAGCTTGAAATAATTCACAGTCAGATTTTTAGACTAATGCTACAAGACTACTAACCCTTAATCATACCCTCTGTTGGATTTTTGTTACACTACACCTGTAGCAATCATATCTTAGTCCTATGTTGAGCTATGTCTGAGAGTTCATACAAGAAAACTGAAATTAATCTGACAGTGTGTATCATGTAAAGATACGAAAAAGTAAGACAATTAACAAATCACAAATACTTCATTCCTTCCAGAAACCATTTCTCTGGTTGCAAACTGCAAATTGCATACACCTTCCGTACAAAAATAATTTCTATTTATTTATGCAAATGATTATAAAAATAAATATATCATACAATAATACTTTTGTTATCAAAATCCAAACTCACATACAGAACAACAGAAAAAACTGGAAGTATTGTATATACTGTAAAATATGTGACTATATTAATGAATATTTGGTGTGCTGCTTGGCAGACCTCACTTTGTAACGTGATTACAATCTGCACTTACACTCCCACCTGATGCCATCTGTGCATGATGGGTGAAGGTACAGAGATACAGCATTCCTGGTTTATGGAATAAATACCTGAAGACCAAAACAGGCAGTCATGATTCGTGTATTATAACTAAATAAAAAATGGAATTATTCTGTTGCAATAATAATCGTAAGGATAATTTAAAACACTTAACGTAGGTATACAAACCTTCACCTTAGGCACTGAAAGATGACTCTAGTCAACACAATGAGTGATGCTGAGAAAACTGTGTGTCATATTGTTATCAGCCAACAGCATGACAGAGTGCTGGCCATTTAAATCATGGGTCTTTTGCACAGAACACTGTAAACTTAATTCTGGCACCAAAGGGTGAATAAAAGAGTAAATGCTGTGATAGCCTTTCAATGTCCTTCAATGTGCCATTTTATTTCAATGCAAAGCATACGGGTTTCCTCATTATTCACAGAACCACTATTGGAACTATATTTATTACACAAAAACCTGACAAATGTATCATGAAGATGAATGCACAGAAAAACACCACAAAAATCTGTTAATGTCTCTTACAAATACAGACAGGCAGACAGAAGGCACTAATATGATATACTTACACAATTTGAAGAGTTCACAGCAGTGACACCATGTTACACTTTTGTCCTTTGCATGTCTATGACAAGAGCCAAATTTTGGGGTCAAAATGGGCCAACATGCAAGTGGGTTCCAGTTCTAAATTTTCAATAAGCATAACTTCTATGAAGCCATATCTTCTCCAACCTTGAATTTAAGTTCTTGAGGTTCTTTGATGTCCTGAATGTCCCCTGTGATTTGCTCAGCTTCAAATTCTGGTGTCAAAGGCATCTGTAATTTACAGTATTTACTTTTATTACCATTTAGAATAGAAAAGAATATATGAAAGGCGGAGACATTGGTGAACATTGCACTTTGACCACACTTGATCCTTTGTACATCCCTTATATTCATGCATCTAGCAGCACTGCCCCTTGAACAAAGTGCAGAAGATGCAAATATCTTCACAAACTGTCAACCCAGGTGTTTCATTAGCATTTATATCTGACATGTGGAAAAACTGTCTCCCATGGTAGTAAAAGGGAAGTTAATGTAAACAGGGCTAAAAGACACTACAGGAACGACAGACCGGTTTGAAAGAGTAGGAATGGATGCTTTCAATCAGCCATACTTCGATGACAGTGCAGTGTCTGCCCATTAGCTATTCTGATACCCACAGAACAGTACTTGAAATGTAAAACAGTTCATTGTATGGGTAACATCAAGTAAGTTATATATTTTAAACTCATGGTTCCGTGCATCACAATTCAATGTTAATAAAAATCCAACCAGATGCAACAGTATGCAGATATTTATTTACTGCAAAGTCACTCTACATGTTTCGGGTGTCACAACACCC
>Ga0136643_10008610_pt1 | contig 14934 bp, 10 predicted proteins | sample TergutLab28metaG_FD_96883 | JGI IMG/M metagenome (GOLD analysis project Ga0136643, IMG submission 96883) | Labiotermes labralis P1 segment gut microbial communities from Petit-Saut dam, French Guiana - Lab288 P1 (version 3) (version 3) | ecosystem: Host-associated > Arthropoda: Insects >... | reverse complement strand
GAGGAAAAAAAAAAAAAGTAAAACTCTAACCACCCCCAACCCTGGAACCAGGTGGGGGCAGTGTTAAGGCCTCTAAAAAAAAACAGGGGGTACCCCCGGCCGCCCCCCCCCCCCCCAAAAAAAAAGACTCAGAATATCCTGGATATCTGCGTTACTTATAAAGAACGGTTCTAGAGACTGGAGCTTAGAGACGAAGAGTCTATGTTCCCCTTTGGACAGAAGACATTGTGACTTGCAGAGCGCTACTTGACACTGCAGCTTAGAGAAAAATCACTGCTCCTGAATCGAATTAACTATGTCGCCCGGCGCATTGACAGCCATGTTCGAGATCTAGCTGTTCTCGCGCATAAAACAAACATGTGATACTGACTTACGTAGTCTCTTCCTTTCACAAGAACAGAATTTTTTTTCCGTGCAGTTAATAATTTCACTTGGCCACTTACTTTAAACAGTAACAGTCTATAGTTAGAAATGATATCGTAGAAACTCATTCAGGTTAACAGCATGAAATTCGCCTAAAAATACACCAAGTATGTTCAGGAAGCATCACTAATACGGCAAGACATTTTTCTCGGGATGCCTTTAACCTAATTTTCTTATTCTGGTTGGTGAAGTGATGCTGAAATACTCTATGTTAAACCATGACGTATTTAGTTATATTCCATTCTAGATTTAATTCCCTGTAGCAACCTTACCTAACATAGTGTAAGTGGAAAGGTAGAGAGAAACATTTGTCAAATTTTATTGCGCGGTAAAAGAAGTAGAGAAGCGGTCGCTTAGAAATCACAACACCCACACAGAGTTCAGGAAAGCACGCTGCTGACCTTAGCAAAAGAAAGCAAGTCCACCATTAATCAAATCCCTGACCAACTGCAAAGATAGTTGGTTTATTTTCCTCTGTGCTACTAATGAACAGTCCAGGTTACGAAAGTCTCAGACCAGTGCTTCTAGAAAGGGTTATAAACGTTATTTCTTAGAACTGACAAGTTTGCACGTCTATATAAATGAGTTACGTTTTTGACAATTAGATGACGTAACAGCCCGTTGTTATTATCTGTGCAACACTTGCAATGCAGCAACAACATGGGCCGGTCTGACATTTATTGGCCCATTACAAAATTAAATTTGGGGGACTTAACATACGCGTGCCACTGAACTGAGAGTGCAGAAATAGCAATGTGATAATTTGCATAAAAAGTATGTTTGACACAGAATTTCAAATACATCCTTGTATCTTCGGGGCCACACAAGGGGTGAACCCTGAGGCCTGACATAAAGAGATAAACGGTCAAGTTTAAAAAATTAAGATTTTTTACTAGAAGCGGGTTCGACAGTTTCAATGACTTTCCACCATTTTAGGCACATTCGCAAAATCGCAAAAAGAAACGACTATTAGCTTCGCCATGTCCGTCCGTCATTCCTTCCGTCTGTCCGCATGAACAACTCTATTCCCAACGAGCGGATTTTCATGAAACTTGATATTTGAATATATTTTGAAAATCTGTCCAGAAAATTCAAGATTCGTTAAAATCGGAGAAGAATACCGGGTTCTTTACGTGAAGACCTATATATATAGGCCATATCTCATTCATTTCTTCTTCGAATGAGATATGTTTCAGAACACACATTTTATGTTCAATAACATTTTCTCGATTTGGAAAAAAATACGATAGAGCCTGACAGGCCACAGATGAAAATATGGCGCACACGCATTGCGTGCTGGATTCCTAAGGCTACAAACACAAACTCACAATTTGTAATCCTTTTTGCTTTTCCGTTACAAAAATGTTTGCAGGAACGTGCCTCATTGTTAATTTAATAGTACATTTTCTGACTTGTTAGGGCGATTTGCAGTCGGATTTCCTGCTGAACCTGTTTGGCTGCATTGTCATGTCTTCTTTTTATTCCGTTAATAATCATATCTTAAACCGGAAGTAGTAGGTCGTGTGTTTTCCCTACCGGAACTAAATTCCTTGCAAATCTCTGTTTTAATAAATGGGAGATTAAGAGGAATATATTCACCATAAATCTGTGTGTTATTTACCTCGTTCTGTACACCTATCATAAAAACCTCTGTTTCCGTATAGAGTTATCCATGTTTTAAATATAAAATTTGTCGATTTCACGCATGTGTGTCATGGATGAACTGTGGAATGGCTTTTGTTTCAATGTTGTTGTTGGTGGTGGTAGTGGTAGTGGTGGTGGTGGCGGTGGTGATGGTGGTGGTGGTGGTGGTGGTGGTGGCGTTAATATTTTTGTCATTATTATTATCATGATCCTCTCTTTTACTTGAAAGATAGGTATGTTGCTCTAAAAGATCTAACGGAAGACAGAGAGAATTAGAAATTCATCCCGATGTTAGGCGTAGTTTATTTTGCAAGGTAGATAAGCCAGGACAACATTTCAGCGCAATTAATCTTACATGTAAAATTTAACTTGTGGTTATTCAAACAGTATTTCTTTAAGCATGAAACAATTCTACTTTTTTGTACTTTTATTTGCGACAAAAGTCTAACATGACAGCAAAAGTGACTTTATCTCCTACTATGGACATACGCTTCAACGTGGCACGCACAGATTTTAGCCTTTATCGCGCACTTGCAAAACCTGGAGTACGAGTGTTCCCATCTATCAAGCAGACGCAACACCTTTTTCTCACGTTAGTTACATTAACCTCTTAGGTTACAGCAGTGGTAATCAATCTGTGTTCGTGGAGTTCGGAGGTTCCGCCGGTGACTTTCTTGGATTCCACAAACACACTTCTTTTAAAAAGAAATAGGTAAATATTACTGTAGCAATTATAGTCACTTTTTTATTTCCTCCCCATCTTTGTACATAACTGGTGTTGGGTCTATTTTCGGTGTAAATCGCGACCAATAAAATTTTGTTTTTCATAAATGTGAGTAAATATTTTACCTAATATGCGGGAAGTGTTCAGGAGGGATCTCCCATACTTCGGGAGAATGCTCCTTAGGTTGAATTACAGTGATATAAAAAATACCCGTATCCAAACGGAGATAATGGCGAGAGTAGTTGTAAGGAATGAGAGCTGTTATTCATTTACTGATTACCAAATACACGTTAAAACTGGATAAATTTGTACTTATTGTAATGTTAACAATTGTACTTAACATTTAATTAAAAACTGAGTCACATAAAGACGTTTATGAAATAAGAAAACCTCGCACTAGATTCATACAAATCGTCCACAGTGTCCCAAGTACTTAATACAGAAAATGCGCCACCGCATGGCTTGGCTTCGCTGTCGGCTCAGGGCGGGACCTGCGCTTATTACGCAGCACGCTAAACTGGTGCAGTAGGCGGAACTGCAAGAAGGCCACGTTTTCCTCGCGACAGTACCTCCGTAATCTTGGGACTTCGTACAGAGATGTTTTTGGTCATGTCGATGTAATCTAACATAAGGAACGTCTTCTCGAAGTATGACAGATTTCCCCTGAAACATCCTATAAAAACGTTTTTAGTTCAACAAGTTTTATTTCATTTTTACTTCACAGGGCTTCTGCAAAAATGCCGATTCTTTCACAAGGGCTTCACAGGCATTAACATTTCGAAAACAACTGGCATGCAGCATTACACAGAATCTTCCTGCCAGCTGCATTCTTTTCACTTGGTGCTAAACCGAAAAGAAAAACATAGATTTTATTTAAAGATACGAGGTAAAACTTTACACCAGACCTCCTGGTAAAGCTGCAGTCTTCAATAAACGAAATCTTACTACCATTACACCTGTTTCATTAGAAGCCCTCCGTAAGATTTATCGTCGAAATTTAATAGAAGAATTATATGAGGTACCACACACGTTTAAAACGTTTCAAAAAATTATTCTAAACAAGTTAGGGAATGTACAAAGAAATGTATTAAGAAACGCCTTAGTTGGAGAAAGCGCGACATGAGGGAAATTCGGCAAGGCATACAGGTAAGCGAGTAAGGGTCTTTTAATGTGCCTGTCCTTGGCAACAAATATGCCTTACGCCACCTCAGTGCCTGAAAAAATAACCATAGCACGTCCAGCAGAGTAGGCGTTGGCAACAAATGTGCCATATATCACTTGCCGTCGCAAACGTGAACCATTGCCTGCATTGACACCGTAACCATTATTTGCTTAAATTGAGGCTAGGGATTATGCATACCGTTTGGAATTCGAAATTAAATGCTGGAGCGGCTGAATGTAGAAGTGTTGTATCCCGAGTGTGATGGTCGAAATTGACCGAGTGTCTGGTTACAGAGGGAAACTGGTATGAGGCTTGTGCTGGACACTTAAGAATTGATATTCACGAATCCAGCCACAACTCTTGAAGGGAAGAATAGTTGATTTATTGTAGCTTGTTGATCGGTGATAACAAAAGTAACTGATGGAGTGCGCTGTGGTGATAAATGAAACAGCGCACTATTTAATAATTTGGAAGTTGAGTTTGTAGAGAGTATTATATCACAAAGAAACTTCGGTGATGTATTCGGACAGAGATTCCTGCAGCAAATGATGACCAGACTGTTCTCGAGAATGCTCCCCAGAGGCTTCCAAATCTCCTGTTTATATAGCATCAAAACTTGGAGGCGACATACGTCACAGGGCGTTGTAAAAACCCCAAGCATTACCAAATATGACCATAAGCTGACAATGTCCGCACGCGTGGTTTCGCTGTCGACAACAGGATATTTAAATCATGCAACCCTTAGGGGTGAGTTTGAAACAAAAGGGGCACGTGAAAAGTCTCCCTAAGAAGCGGATGTGGGGTGTGCGTGTGGTATTTCCGGTAGCTTGTAAAGAGGAACATAACACACACACACACACCTTACATCTTAGTCAAAATTAAATTGTCGCTTGGCGTAATTAAAATCGCCGGACGCGAAAGAAGACCATCTTATTGAATGATATAGACACCTTCCGAGTGACATTCTATGGTCAATACGAGTATATGTAATCTGGCTGTTTGTGAAACAGAAAGTGGCCGCGTTTCTTCGGGTTTGAGAGGGAAACCCCAAAAGTTAAAATCTGGAGTATGGTTACAAGGACTAATGCGTATGGGCCTTATTTGCCTGGCGAGGAAACAATTCGTTGAGTCCCGTATTTGGACATTCTACAGCAATGTATTCTTCCTCAACTGTCAAACATCGGTACTGATCACTTCGTGTTGTACTCGTATTCCAGCAGCTCCAAGCAGGACACCTGAAGTACGTAACTACCGAAACCAAAGTTTCAATTACGTTTGGTGTGGACGTCGGAGATACTTTACTTGGCATCCAAATTCACGATACCTGAGCCCATCTGATATTTCGCTTTGGGGTTACATGAAAAACCGTATGTACGCGTCGCAACCAGCAGACAATAGAGATCTGCGGGACGAAATTGCCGATCCGTGCCAATTTTGGACAACACCTGACAAAACCTTGCTACCCAGTATGGTCATACCATAAACGCCAGGGATGTCATGTTCAGGCATGCTAACTTTCTTCCCATAAACCTTACTGTATCCTTTACCTTTGCGCAAATTTTCACTAAATAATAAGAAAAACTTGTATCGTATATTTGTGTACTTTTATTTACTTTCTAAAATATTATTCTGTGCGACTTAGAAAATAAACGCTTAGCGCAATAATTCTAAATAATTCACCAGCTTTTGTTTAAAAGACTCGAAAACCGTATGACTAAAGTTAAAACTGCATTAGACAACAGATCTTTCTTTTTTATACAAGGTATGGTTGAAATGTTTTCATTCCGAAGAATTTTTAGCGAGTTACACTCGCAGAGAGCCCATAACCTCATGTGTATCTTAATATATAATGTCCCCTATATTACCGCAATTTCCAAAACTGCAGTGTTTCGACAAATTTTACTATAATTCTTCAAAAACTAATTTAATGGAAATCCATCCATCAGTTCCTAACACTTTCCACCCTTACTTATGGACAGACGTTAGTATCCGTACCGCAGGAATGTGGACACACCTACCATTCATCATAGTCCTCTTTCCACAAAACAAGTTTTGTGCAATAAATATTAAATTACGATATGTGTTACGATCTCAAGCGTTTTGAAATAAGGCAATTATTTGACTAAATAACAGGAGTTATTCAAACCTCAGGGGACCGCGATGGCACAGTGGTTAAGGTGCTGTGCTACAAATCGGAAGGTCGCTGGTTCGATCCCAGCTGGTGTCATTGGAATTTCTCATTGATATAAAATCCTTCCGATCGCACTATGGCCCTGGAGTCGACTCAGCCTCTAACAGCAATGAGTACCAGGAGCATTTACTGGGGGTAAAGGCGGCCGGTGCGTAAGGCTCACAACCTTACCACCATCCTGTGCCGTTGTCACGAAATCTGGGAACCTTAACTTCCTGGAACCCTCTGAGCCATTCCAGGCCTGTAAAGGGACTGCTTTTTATTTCAACCTCAGAGCGAAAAAAAAAAAGTCCTTACGAAGCAAAATGTCAGCAGGATAATTTCGCGTAATATTTCAATTGTTTTCATGCCAAGAACGACATTTCTCTTCTATCAATGTTGGTCATATCTTCAGCAAATTTCGTGGTTTAGGGTATCGATCAAGACACACGATTAAAACGGTTGTCTCTTGAGAAACTAAACCCTGCCACCGCCCACACTGACAATACATCACTTGCAGACACATTCCGTATCTTATATAACATATTTACGTGACGTGTAACTTCTGTTAACCTAATGCACCCTACCTTCGGGTGCATCCTACTTGTGTACTTTCACCAAACTTTACGGCTGCGCACAACAGATGAAAAATGGCGAGGGTGTACTCTCTTCAGTTTATCAGATGGGAAATAATTGTTCTGAAGTAAACTTAATTTTTTGTATGGGCCTGCCTTTCATAAGAGACTCATGGAAGGGAATCTGTAAAGCAAAGTTTTTACGACACAGTGACAATCCATCTTATTCACGTTAACAAAATAATTCTACAGCATGTCAGTTTCCGCTTTTTAATCCCAACATTTGTGTTTCAATGATGACTAAAAAGAATTACTATACAACTCGCTCACAAAGAATGATAACGTTAACACTCACTCTAAGCCTTGAAGACTGGCATTAATCTGAATTATATACTGTATAAACACTTCAGTTCCTAACTTACAGGGAACAAAGTCTGTCTCCATTGCAAAGACCAGCCGACAAATGCTGTTTAGCGCAGTTATCCGTGTTGTGTGAATCGCACAAAACAGTTACAGTGTGTCGAATAAGTGCACAGATCTTGAATGTTGTTGCAAGTCGTACGTGTGTTCACCTCGGGACTTTAAACAATCAAAAGAACCTTTTTCTCTTTGCCAACAAGGATTCATTAAACTACCTCCAAGTATCAGAGATCTTCTTGAGAATTAATATTTCCCTAGCTAGTAAGAGTTTAAATATTTGGGAACAACTTTAACAAATCAAATTCTATTGCGGAATAAATTAAGAGCAGATTGAGGTCAGGAAATGCTTGCTATCATTCGGTGCAGAATCTTTTGTCTTCCAGGTTGCTAGACAACAATTTAAAGATTAAGATATATAACTCGTAGAACTATAATTTTGCCCGTTGTTTTGTATGGGTGTGAAACTTGGTCGCTAACATTGAGGGAGGAAAGGAAGCTGAGGGTATTTGAGAATATGGTGTTGAGGAGAATATTTGGACCGGGGAGGGACGAGGTAACGGGGGAATTGAGGAGACTGCATAACGAGGAGCTAAATGATTTATACTCCTCACCCAATACTGCGCGGGTGATAAAATCGAGAAGAATGAAATGGGTTGGGCATGTGGTGCGTATGGGTGAGGAGAGTGGGGTGTATAGCGTCTTGGTGGGGAAACCGGAGGGAAAGAGACCACTGGGGAGACCTAGGCGTAGGTGGGTGGATAATATTAGGATGGTTCTCCAGGAGGTGGGATGTGGGTATATAGACTGGATTGGGCTGGCCCAGGATAGGGACAGGTGGCGGACACTTGTGAGTGCGGTAATGAACCTTCGGGCTCCGTGAAATACGGGAAATTTCTTGACTAGCTGCAAACCAGTTAGCTTCTCAAGAAGGACTCTGCACCATGGAGTAAGTAAGTAAGTAAGTAAGTAAGTGAAGTAAAGTAGATGTCCGTAATTTATAGAAGGTTCATCATCGTGTATACAACAGCCTCCAACTTTTTCGTATCCTCAGCCAAATGTATCGAGTCTTGTTTAAGACCCATTTCAATATTATCATCTTACCAATCTCCGGTTCTTCCAAGTAGTTTCTTGGATTCTTTTCCCACCAAACACTCAACGCATGCCACACTGCGCGCCCATCTTATCCACCTTGACTTTATCACCATAATTTCATTTGCCATCACAGTTTAGGCAATTTGGTGCTTCTAACTTTTTACAAAATCCGTTTTCCAGAATACTGTTTAATTTATTCCTTCATTTTTCCTTTTCAGTTTTTATTCAAATCTTACGTTAGTCATTAGTTACTTTATGTATCCTATCAACGGTTCAGTGTTACATCCTTTGAACTACCTTTATTATTTTAAGCCCCCCTACAACAAATACTTGGGGCCCTTTTATGTTAACAACAGGTTACATCACAATTTCAGACGCAACAAAGTCTACACCACATTATATCTGTGTTGTCTGGTTAACAGAAGATACAAATGCCACAATAAAATTATAAAATATTCATGCTCTAAACATATTACTGCATCTTAATAAATGACTCACCTTAACATTTTTATTTTGCTTGCCATTCGTACTGCAAATATTGCCATAAATTTTCCTCTATCCAAGGAAAGTGCAATTTTTCGTTCTCTTGTAATTTGTCCCAGTCCATTCAGTCGTCCTTGGCTCACTGTATATCGTAAAGTACTTTTAATCGGCTGAAATATAGAAAAACTCCGTTACGCTGGACTACTAAGAATGGTATGCTCAAGAAAATCCTAAATGCCAAAGTCGTATTTGGAAAAGCATCCTTCAGTTATCTTCTCACAAATACACTGTGGTAACAGCAGACACCCACGTCTCCTGCTGTAGTTTCCTTGGGATTTGATACTGAGTTTGCTAGCCTTTGCATATATCTGCAATTCATGCTTGTTTCTTTTGTATTGCTTTATATCACAGACGAGTCGTCATGAGATATGTACTACAATGCAGAGCAATGACTGTGAACGTGTATATTACGTTAAATGTTCATACAGCTATTAGCACTAAAATAGATAACTCACTTGACTTTATGAAATCTTAACCTGGAAGTTGTCATGTCCCCTGCGTTCGCTGCTAACCTGGAACTGCATGACGCATGTCGCTTGTCGCAGAAATACATAATCGATTGTTTGATGATGGCTTTCAGAAAATTCCTTGAATGCATATTCAATATAATCGAAACTACTCTTCATGGGCAAGCACCATAAAGATGGACCAAGGAATGTATTAATAACCTAAGCATTAAAATAACTTCAAGTGAATAAAACATACATAACAGACGTGCCATGTATCAAGTTTCATCATAATCCTTCACAAGGCTGACGTAGAATAGAAAAATGCAGTTAGACCCCTTACACAGCGGCTCTCAGAATGATTTAAAGTGAATAAGACTTACAGCTGATAATAGTCATAAAACAGACGTGCTTTATGCCAGTTGTCGTTAAAATTTGTAACAAACTGTTAAAAATCCTTTGTAAATGTTCAATAACCCACCAATGATCATGAAGTTTAAATTACCACTACTACACAGGCTGGAGGGTTGGGAAATTTATTGCAACCTTAAATGCATTCACAACTGCATGGTGTAAGGAGACGAACAGCATGTGAAGAATTCAAGGTTTGTACTGTGCATTGTGACCTACACTGAAGAGTTCAAACCCCTGAAATGGTTCTTAAAATAAATCAAACAAAATCAAATTCAAAAAAGTTCCCAGATGACATTCACTGTAGTGCCATCATACCAGCTGAAATGAAATTCATTACATGATTTTATGCTAATTTTCAGACTTCCCTTACAATTTCTTTTTTGGGGGATAGGGGGAAGCTATAAATTATCAATGGATTCTGTATCCTTAGATAGCTACGATGTATAAACCCATATCCAAAATTCCTACTGAATGGAAGACATATACACAGTCTGTGGTGGCAATGAAATTACAGCTTTGCAATATAAGTAACCCTGCTGTGTTTACACACACACCCACTTTCTTGCACAGTTGTTTATGTTCAGTGTGAGTACTAATACAAATTGACAATGGTTCATGTCCCTGTGACAGAGGATCACTCACTGCTTCATGGAATGTAAAGCAGATCCCCAGACTAAATGCAGAGATCAGATGTGAGAGGTTCCTTAACTTGTAACAAGCTTCAGCAGTGTGCTGTGACATGTTCACTAAATTAATGGACCACAGTACTCGAGACTAACACCACTCAACTACTTGCAATATTCCTGGCATTTTATAGAATCTAAAGGTTTATTTCACTTTCACAAGAGTCCAGAGCCACTTAAAGTCCACATCCTTCCACCTCACCTCTTTAAGACCCATTTTCATAAATCCTCCCGTCTATTTCTAGGTCTTCCAAGCAGTATCTTTCCTTCTGGCTTTCTAAATAAATCCTATATGTGCCTCTCATCTCTTCCATGTGCGTTCTCTGACCTTTGATTTTTCATCTCAAAATATGATGAAGAGTGCAATTCGTTGGTAAGTTAGTCATTACACAGCTGTCTCCAGCCTCATGTTACTTCATCCCTCACAAATCCAAGCAAACTCCTAACCATATTTTTCTCAAATACCATTAATGTTTATGCTTTCTTTAATGTGAGATACAGAGCTCCCCCCTCACCCCCAACAAAGGCAAAATTAGTTTTTAATGCTTTATAATCATTTATCTTTTCCAATTCCTCCTTAGTTTCTTAAACCTTCCTTATGGCATATTCTACAACGATGATGAAAAGAAGTGGTAGTAAAAGATCTGTGTTTACCTACACAGATGAAAAATAGCAGTGAAGTTTTCCCTGGTCTTGATAAAGCATCATATCACAGAGATGTTTGGGAGTGTGCAGGTATAGCCTGCCACATTCACTTCAGTACTAGATGCAGATAAGTAGTCAGTACTATGCTCTAGCTGCTTTGCTGCCTTGGAAAGACTATGGCACACAGTGAACAGGGACTGGGAGCTGAGTGAACCCAGCTGCTAGCCTGGATGTTTTGGGGAGAGACCACTTCCCCCACCAAGAAGAAAACCTTAGTTATCTAGCCCTAGCCATTACACATACTGGCTGAGCTATTCTGCCTTACAGCATAGATCAAGCAATCAAGTGTATTACTGCTTCCAGCAGAAGTAACTACTGCCAATCAAAGCTAGCAAAATACATCACACTTATGCCAAAGGCAAGTTGTGTACAGGCCTACATGTGATTCCATAATTCATTTTTAACAAACTTTAAAATCCATTTTACCAACTGATGTTCATTTAGCAAACAAATGACATGGGAGATACACTTGATAACCCATGATGTCATACAGGAGACCTGGAGCCGAATCTCCATTCATTCTGATCGCTGGTGTAACACATTCTGACATTACATCCCCCACTCATTCTTACTCCATAAATGCTTGACATGTTTCAGAGCTGTTCTGAACTGGTAAACAGAAATATTCCACCGGGATCTAATTGATACATACCCAGCCTGTATCCAAGTGTTCTAATGAATAAGCTCTCCTGTTATTTTACCTACCAACTTACCTAATTTTAAGGTTTTTTACTCACATCGTTTCAGTACAGTAGTAAAAAGGACCACTTCTGCCATCTAGGAACATTTGTAAGAACTAACACAAGAGCACGGTATGAATGGTGTTACGGAATCTACCTTACATTACAGACAGTATGGCCACTCATGGAGTCAGAAATGACACACAAGAGAAAATGTCAAAAGCAGAATATATGGCATGGAATATGAGGAGAATTAGTTTCAAATTACATTATTAAAAAATTTCTTTCGTATTTTGCTATTTTATCAGTAGATGTATCATTTATGTAGATTTTTGTTGGATCACTTTTTGTGAAATGTCTCTATTCATTTCTGAAAGTTATCACCTGGGCTGTGACATCATATAGTCTGGTACAAATGCACCGACATTTTGGAGAAAACTATTGTCTCAATCTTTAGTCAAAGAGCTGTCTTCTCACCAGAAGAGGGAAGCAGTAATTTCCTCATTGGTACCAATTCACCAGTCTGTAAGGTGTCCCATTCAAGAAGACAGTGCATGTTCATAGTCACTAAAACAAGAATCTCAAATTTCTCGTATAGTTTTGTTTGCCAGCAACCAACGAGGATACTAGAGTTACTAGCTCTATCCATTTTGAATATTCTTAATGATCATTAAAGAACGACCCTCTGCAATCACCACAAAGCTTAAAATATTATAACGGGAATCTCATCTGATACACGCAATTTCAAAGAAAGCTACATCTCACCAAAAGGAATAATTTAGACAAAATTCATGCATGTTTCAGCAGTAACCTATATTCTATCCCTACCCCCCCCCCCCTCCCAACAAAAAAAACCCTACAAACACTGGTTACTGATCAACCTTTAGCATATGGGTTTTTAAATGCCAGGTTTTTCCTGTGGCTGGCACACCATTCAATTTAAGTGGCAACTGCATGAAAATGTTTTCTCATTTGGATGACAAAGATATACACTTAATAGGAAAATGTTGCCCCATGGTCTGTTAAAGGTTGAGGAAATGTGTGGAGAACAGTCTGTAATTTAATCCACATTATGAAAGAATACAACACTGTTACACCCAAGAAGTGCTGAATGTATCAGTCAAGAAGCTCTGAAAGGACTTGATAGACCTGTCAGGACTTGAGGAAATTCCACTTACTGCATGGCTCCAGTCTAATAACTATACTACATATTTCTGTTTAATTACTAGTACAACAGGCTTCTGGTAGTCTGACATCATCAGGACAGAGGTGATGCTGAGTATCAGGAGGTACTAAATGTTGGGTTGATAAACATTATATAAGGATACATACATTTTAACTCAATGTGCATAAAACATTTTGTACGTCTGCAAACTATTCACTTGAACAGTATCACGGTCTAAACTCTTTACTTGAACACCAAAGAAAATTAAAGTACTTACTTGGACACTAATACTTACATCTAGGCTTTGGATTCGTATGCACTCGAAGAATCCAAAACTATGTATGCCAACACACAGCAAGAAGTTTTGAAATATTAAAAACACCCAATAAAAGGTAAAGTTCACCCTATAATGTGCCATTAAGTCAGATGGGGAATAGAAGTACCACTACACTCTTTCTTGAACCTCAGTGCTAGATGTGAGTGGGTGGTAAATGCCATACCCCAGCTGCTTTACCCCTGGGAATAAGCCGGTACCCACTGTGTAGGAGGCTGGGTGGGCCCCAGGACTGGTGTGGATAGGTGTGAGAAATCCTGCCCTCACTGGCTTTTCACCCCCGGACCATCCAGCCCATAGCTAGTCACTATACCGACTACCTTGTCCAGGCCCACTATATGGTGAATTAAATTTCTAAACAAAAATTTCTGCCTACTGCCAGCAAGTATTTTCTTATATTTTGAGAACACTCAACTCACATGCAACTATAGTAGCATATTTTATTTTCAAAATATCTGTAAGTGTAAGATGTTCAATACACTGGTCAATGGGAGATTCAACATCAAACACTCTAGGAGGTTTAGTAACTGGTGGTATCCAGCATTTTATGAGAGCACTGAGTGCACTGTTTTAAAAATCTCATTTTGACTGCATTCGAAGCATAGCCAGCTCAACCTCAGAGGCACTTGGCTCAGGTACTAGTGGTTCTGCTGTGTGTATTTCTGCCTTCCCAACATCCTTAACCCCACACACGTTGAATAGCTGGGAGAAATAGTTCCTCCACCTAGCCACAATACTGTGCGAGTCTGCAACCAAGTCGCCTTTCTCATCCTTCACTATATTACATCTAGGCTGGTACCCCTTCTTAAAGTCATTGATGCCCCTATACAAGTCCCTAATGTTTTGATCTTATTGTTAGTTCCAAGTTCCTCAATTTTAGCTCTCAGATATGCCTTCTTATTGTTCCTGAAATATCTGCTAACGTCATGTCTTACATTGTTCAGACTATCTACATTGCTTTGGCTTGGATCCTGTATCCACTGCATTTTAGTCCGCTTCCTTTGATCCAAAAAACCTAAACATTCTTCATCAAACCAGAGTTTATTCTGCTTCAATTCGTGCAGACCCAGACTCTCTTTCGCTGAGGTTTGGATATTCACTTTAATGTTTTCCCAAGTCCTATTTACGTCCTCGTCATCGTCCGAGTTCTCCAAAGCTGCAAACCTGTTTGTAATCTCAATCTGATCCCTAACCTCTGGCTCATTTAGCTTCCTCAAGTTAAGTCTTTGCCTATCAAACCTCTGTGCGGCCTGTTTACCAACTGCTAATCTTTCCCTAACCTTTGCAATCACCAGACAGTGATCTGTATCACAATCAGCTCCCCTAAACTTTCGCACATCCAGTACATTCGAATGCCATCTCCTATCTATCAATTCGTGGTCAATCTGGTTGTGAGTTTTACCATCAGGGGAGGTCCAGGTGTATTTATGAATGTTCCAGTGAGGGAACATCGTGCTCTTAACAACCAGATGTTTTGATGTGGCGAAGTTAACTAGTCTAACCCCATTATCATTACTATCCTGATGAAGACTTTCCTGTCCATTTGTTGGCTTGATTTATACTTTCACTTACAGCCAATAGAAAGATGCATTTATTATCTCAATGACTGCAAAATGCATACTGATGAAAAAAATATTTATTAAAACCAACTAATTGCACATACTTGTCAAACCATTAAAACCACATTATCTGATTAAAATGGATTTAAAATTTCTCCTACATGTTTCAATCCCTCTATGGGATCATCCTCAGGG
>Ga0136643_10008608_pt1 | contig 14935 bp, 6 predicted proteins | sample TergutLab28metaG_FD_96883 | JGI IMG/M metagenome (GOLD analysis project Ga0136643, IMG submission 96883) | Labiotermes labralis P1 segment gut microbial communities from Petit-Saut dam, French Guiana - Lab288 P1 (version 3) (version 3) | ecosystem: Host-associated > Arthropoda: Insects >... | reverse complement strand
GTTTTTTAATTATTTAGGTAGGTTAGTGGTAATGTCGTTTAAGTGTTGGTGTGAGGGGGGGGGAGTGGTAGGGGGAGGGCGTGAGAGACAAATACAGCATTGTGATTTGAAAAAGCAGTACTCTGACATACTATAGTGTGATGCTAAAATGAGATAAAATTCAAAGGCAATCACTCCCATGGCAACAGCAGAAACAACAATGTATATTAAGCACTGTCTCTTCAAAGACCCTGTCTTCTTTCACAATACGAAAATGTGATTATTTCACTCAAATAACACAGCAGTCTACTGACATTATCAATATGACAGTTGTATCAAATATACAAAAAATACTTAACAATATATTGTTAAATGTAATCTTTACTTGCAGACATTTCTTGAACTATTTAACAGCTGCACACAATTTGAACTCCAAGCCATCTTGGCTCTGCCCACTGTACGCACAACCAGCCGTTTAGAAACTTTTCTGTATTGATTAATTCCAAAGTTGTTAAGGCCTCTATCAGTGAAATGACATGCAAGGCTAACTTCAAATGAAATGTACATTCCTTTAAAATATTATGTCCTTGTCTAACCCGGGCATCTTTTTTCTTGTGAATCAACCAGGCAGAGGAAGAGTATGTTAAGGTGAAACACATTTTTGATACCCAAATCAAGTTTTCTGTAAAACCAGAAAAAAAAACAGTTGCATACTTCCCTAAAAGAATGGAAGGGACCTTTTTTAAAGAAAGCAAGAAAAAATAAAACAATTATGATGATGATGATGATGACGATGAAGACGACAACAACAACAACAACAACAACAACCTGCAACACCGCAAATACAATTACTTTTACATCGCCATCATCATTTAATAATTATATATACACTCATGGGATTACCAAGTTTGTGTTTTTATGTAAGTGTAATTTATTTTGAAAGAAATGAACTGTTTTTATCAAACCAATCATAAGTATCAAGCCACTGTGGGTTACTCCATCATTATCCTATACAGTAATTTGGCCCTGAATTAATAATTATAAATCACACCATTACTCATTGACACCAATGAAGGAAAGTCAAACAGTTACCTTATTTATTTAGATACACATATGTAAGTGGAGACAAGCAAAGCTTACGATAATATATGAAGCAAAGCTTACGATAATATATGGACATTAGTTCCGTGCCTCTCCACGTAGTTCAGGCACCTGCCATAGCATACAGTGAGATTTCCCATGTCCCAGAAGCTACAGATGTTCTGGTCTCAAATCCACTTCTGAACCTCAGCTTTTGAGTGTCATAAGATGGAAAACACTAACCTTGGTTTTGAGTCTTTTCTCCCCCCTTTCAGTGTACCAAGTATGTGACAATCTGAAGTGGATATTCTGTGGGGCATAAGCTGGTCAGACAGTTGTTCTGGCATCCATAAGCTGCACACTCACAGACAGCCCAAATGTTCATGGCCAATGTTGCAAACCCTACTGCATGGGAGGATGAATGCAGCTCTGCCTGGTTCAATGACACTGCTCTCCACCAATCATTCATGACCATGATGGTGAGAGACGGCTACTTCCATCCTTGTCCATGACTTCCACCTGACCACTTTCACACTTGTTGTGTGAACATCACATCTGCACCATACAAGTTGAACAATCTGTCTGTGGTTGGTCATGGGTTGTGTGTTTTGTGCTTACAGGAATCAGATAACAGTGTGTACCTCTTCCCTTGTCCACTTTCTTAGTACAGTTGCCATGTGACACTGTGCCATCAGCACATTTCCTGCACCAGTGGAAATACCTGCCACGGTGGGGGCAGCATGTACCAATGTGTGACAAAACAGCAGCTTACAATCATTTGTTTTACAGGAATACAACTGGAGGAACTTACATTCTGGCTTACCCCCCCCCCCCACATTAATAGATATAATTAAACCCAGAAGAAGGTATCTAGAGGGATACATTACCAAGTTGGACACACTAACCCATTATCCACCCTGTTTGTCACTTCCTGTCTGTAATTCCACAAGTGCAGCACAATGTTCAAAACAGAAGAGCATGTTTTTCTTGTACTATTCGACTAGGTCATGGGATCAGAAAATTTTCACACTGTAGCACAGGCAAAGAGCATTACCCAGAACATGCTGCAAAACCTGGAAACTAAAGGAAGCCTGCAGACTCAGCACAAAGCAGCAACAAGGTGCAGGATGTGTGACAGCACCTCCTGACTTTACATCAGATGACGCAGGAGAACAGCCAACCCTATTTGTCAAAGAGAAGCATGGAAAACAAAACATGTGCTCACAGGCTGCTAGCAATACACAGTTTGTGAGGAGTGCCTACACCCACTGGGTATGTAGGGTGCTCCAGCTAGTAGCCATTTGTCGGGCCTCGTTTTCTTCAACATGACCACTGACAATGAGGTCTAGCTCGACAACATTCATTAACTTGTACATCAGGTTCATTGCCAGGAGACAACTCTTGTTTAACAAGCTGGGACTATGTGTCATATATCTAACTGGGCCTTGGAAGAAAATAAAGTAAAATTGTCCCCAACCACACCATGAAGGCACACAGCAGACACAAAGGTACTGCTCTACTCAGTCTTAACCTAAGCATTAGAGTGGTCAACTTCATGCTCCAACACGAGTCCATAAGTTATGGAGAAGAGAAGATTCTCTTATCCCTACCAGAAATCAGGTCTTGCAAGATATCAAGAGTTTATTCAGACACAGAATTATTTTGCAAGGACAATCACAGAATTATTTTGCAAGGACAATGGCCACCCTGATCTCCAGACTTGACTCTGCCAGACCTCATCCTGTGAGCTATGCTAAAGAGTACGGTGTTTAAAAAAACCCTCACACTACTGATAACCTGAAAAGAACATTACTAACAAACTGCTGCAATTCCTCCTGCCATGCTGGCTGCAACATTTGGAAGTGCACAGTGCCACGCCTGCACGTCTCCAAGCAAGGGAAAATCACTTCCAGCATCTCTGACAATACCTAATAAAGTATGTGCTTGCCTAGTTTTGATAACTTACAATTATTAATTCAGAGCCTTCTCCAAGTCTATCATTTTGTACATGTAATTATTTTTTCTCTACTGTATAAATTACATACCAAGTAAGTGACTCAATGAATTTGTAACTACATGCTCACAGCTAATTTGGCCTTAACCTTTTGGCAATGAAATTAAATCCCTAGCGGAATCTGCAAAACACAAGGTTTTATTTAAATAACAGGATTGGACTTTTTAAGCATACTCTTATATACACACACAAAAAAGCATATATCTTTAAAGTTGTCATTCACATTTAATGAAATACAATTTAGCAGTCTGTTTATGAATTAGTTAACCCCTTAGTCCAAAATGCCACAGACTTCTGAATAACTGTATACCTGTGATCACATTGCAAACTCAGATAGGAGCTTCCCACTCTTGAATGCTTCTGAAGCAAATACAAAGTGCTGGTTTTTACCTAGTAAAAATTACAGATAAGAGAAATTGATTATTTATTTTTTCCCCACATCTTGAAATCTGGATTGATTTGAAGTTGAGTTTCAAAGTGTGCAATTTGCGCTACAAGCACCAAGTGAAAGGTAGAAGGAAGGGCTCTAGGCAGTCTATCAAAGAATAATCACATCATCCAAAAGCATGAATACAACACTGTTATTTCACGCATAGCATATGGTCGGTGTTTATATGATACAGCATACAACCCATGAAACAATTTGTGCAACGCAAATTGTACAAACATCTTTGACAGTGTATCATCTCATTTGAAGTGTTGCACAACAGTCTACCATAATCATGTATTCTTTTTGAATAAACGGAGTAATAATTTCCAATGATTCACCAAAAGCAGAAAGATGGATTTGTAAATAAATTGCAGCCTAGTGGCAAAAACATTTCCAGTTCTCTTGAGAGGTTGTCATGGCTAAAATCTGACCTCTTCTCCAACCAATCCTTCAGCCACATTTTCTCCTTCGTTTTCCATTTTCTAGTTTTATTATTCTCCAAAAGACGAATGATGATGATTGGTACACACTGCTTCAGACAAGAGACCTGCACTGTTTTGGTATTTACGCTGCATAAAATCCAAACACGAGGCAGATTTCATTTACACCGCCACAGACGTCTGAAATCACGCATGTTTCAGATGTACTTCCACAACCACTAGCTAAATACATACAATGTTTGCATACAGATATTGCATACAGGTGTGGACAACACTGATTTGTTTTCTGCCAACCCAGGCAAACAATCTTTTGATGTGCCCCTTTGTTTCCATTTTTACTCACACTTGTCACCAATCTTTTTTGGACGGCTCAAACTTTAGAAAAAATACGAATGAAGAAAACTTGTGGTTAGTGAAAACTGTCACGGATTCTTGCAAAAAATATGCAGGAGCTAAATATCCTCTCCTGGAAGCATGCTACCCCAGGCACAGACTTGCTTTGCTAGTGCCTAGACCTGGCTCTGAGTGTAGATTCACACTCTTACAATCCCCTCCCTGTTGTACAATAACCCCTGTTGTGCAACTGCTTGAACATGTATAGGCCCTTTTAGGAAAACTATGATACTGATATATATATATATATATGTCATAATTGGAACTGGCATTTATACTCTGCTTCCTTGTGTGTCATTCTAGACAAAATTATCATCTACCAATTAATTGAAACCACTTGAACAATCACACCTACCAGCAAAGCACAAATGCATCTGCTAGGTTGTGAATGCTGCAAGCAAGAGTGAATCAGGTGATTTTAGTGGGATTGAGGACTACATATTGCACTCATTCCCCCAGGATACCTTCAAGTGTCCCAGCGCAACAACAAAGTACCCCCAGAAAATCTCTTACAGCTATAAATCTCCAGTTCTGCTCTCCCCAAGTTTTCTACTTTAGGTGTTGGGTCTGATCAGTAATATTTGGGTATACTCACATTTGGGACTGAAAGTGACAGAGAAATTAAGATCAGAAATCTATAAGCATGCTTTTATATCATGTTGATTTTGGACCACAATGGCAGTAACAAGCAGTCTGACATAAGTAGGCACACCAGGTGATAAATTGTGCCATGCTGCCAAACCTTATTCAGAGTAAGAGGGGAAGAGCACAGTGACGAAATACTAAATAAACAACATTCCTTCCCATTCTGTTGGACAGAACCATAATTTTTTAAGTCAGTGGGATCAGGAAAAACCCCATACGGCTGTACAAAAATGACCATTCCATTAATCTGGCATGGAAACATTCCAGACTATGAGATATTCCAGATAATCTGATGGTACCTATTCTGGCCTAAGTTCTTACATGTAATTTTTTGTTACTGCTCCTACAATTGGGTTTCACGTCTAATGAGAGGAGTATTCCATTTTAATCTCCTTCAATGGCTGGTTCAAAATCATACATGATCGTAACTACACCTTCTGATTCATTATTTCATAGACAGTGGATCCAACATTGCATGAAGCCATAACCACTCTTCAAACTCCACCAATCCGCAGTCTCCTATTTCAAGTTTCTGTTGGATTGTCAAAGTTACGTGTATCCTCTTGCCAGCAGTATGATGTTCATGCTACTTTAGATGCTTTTAAGTCATTGAAATAGGTTAAACAGAGACTGACACGTGCCACAAGTAACACAATTGAAATATAAATCATATTATCACTACAGACTGCGCTAAACAGTAGTTGTGACCTGCCAGGTGCTGGCAATGCCACCAGGATGTGAGACAATACCAACGTATGAAAACTTACAGCATCCTGCTTAGAGAGAAAGTTTATGATGGTGACATAACATCCAGATAACCTAGGATACAGTCAGGTAATCAATACACAGACAAAAAGTAATGGTCAGCTGAGCTTCCTATCTTGGAACTAATCTCAAATGGCTGTTTATCAAAATTTCTGAATTAACAGATGCTGTACTTTTAATATCACACTGCATGATACAATGCATGCGTTGCACTGCTCCAAAGGGTTAATAGAGAAAAATGCAGTGGAAATATCAACCTGTAAACCCTGCTTCTCAGCCAGGAAGAAATTCTGAAACTCCAAAAAATTAAGCATACAAATTAACTACTATGAAACTGATGGTCCACCTTATCCCATAAAATCCCACAAATAGTCACGACTTTCTGAAATGAAATATTACAGCTGCAGAAAATCGGACACTGGAGTAATGATGGATATTTCCATCATCTCTCTGGGATGACACCACGCAAACTCACATATTCATCCGTACTAACATTTTGGAGGAGCTTTCACGGCTCCATCTTCAACTTAGTCCAAGTAGGTGAAAATGGAAGCAGCTAGCTCCTCCATAACACCGGTACCTACACAACAATCCATATGGAAATGTTGTATCACTGCAGACAGAAATTTTCATTACTGCAACTACTTAAGGTAGGATTATAAAAATCTTTGAACTAAGGGACCTTAAAAAGATGTAAAGTAATGTAATGTAATATAATAAAATGTAATGTGTTACAAAGACAGTAAAAGGAACTTGCAGACACATCAAATCCATATTTCTCATTAATTTTGATTCAAATAAGGGCACAGACAAACTGCAGCAGAAAAGACCAGTTACACCAGCCAACCAGAACTGCAGTCAACCCCACTGAAGTGACCCCATAAATGTAGTCACAAAAACCACTCTAGCTGCACACTTCTGTTAACAAGGACATGTTTGATCAAACATTTCATAAGTTGATTATAGTAAACGAGTATACTGATCCAAAATGCATGGAGCAAGCAACTTTAAAATTTCATACCGCACTTTCCAAATATGGCTTTGCATTGACATAAACATATACACAGGCTTTCAAATAGATAATTTTATTCCTATTCCAATTGTTTTGAAATAGTGTCTTAGTCTTCCTAATACAGTGCTCTTGATGTTCAACAGAAGTTTGCAGATAATTTCATTTCACCTGCTGGGACATCTCACTGTCAAAATAATTACACACACTACATCTATTATGAACTGACACTATTATCAGAACTGGAATCAAAATTTATTTACCTTCCAAATGTCCTTCATAGTACAAGGATGCAAAACATGCCACAACATGAACTTAATGCAGTATAAAAAATGCAAATGTGAATATCTGGTTTATGTTCCTATGTTGCCTACAATGAAAAGCAGTAATGAAAATGGGCACTGATTGGCAAGGAAACTAAATTTTATACTGCCAGGCTAAGCTACAACTAAAGGCAAGTCTCATTTTACATCACGGTTACATTCCTGAAAAATGTCATGCAAATTGAACACAAATTTCCCATTTATAACCGTGTTGTTTCTTGGGGTTTGGGGAATGACAGCCTCATCCTATATAGTGTATGACTACACCAACAGTGGACATCCGGACCTATAGAGTATGTACGTACTGTATAAGCAATAGTGTATATAGAGCATATTCACACTTCAGCATATACACATTTCTACACAATATATTTATTTCTAATGCAATAAAAATGTAAGAGACTCACGTCCATACTTTTTGGTACAGTTCATTCAGATACGACTGTGGCAGTCTTGCTATACAAACACTCTCGTTCCTGACTTAGCAATTTCTTTAATTCTATCAACAGTATCATGACTGTGCGTGCACTACTATAAGCAAATCTAACATTAAGGCATACATAAAAAACGTATTCACCTTTATCAGGTTGGCTTATAACATTTAAATTTCTCTTCAATACTGATCATCTTTCACCGATTTTTCATTTGGACTGTGCTACGTGATGCAGATTTATGTTTCTCACTCATTTTGGTAACAAAACCCAATACTGATGAAGGTGGAACTACATCAGCTGCGTGATTGTAGCACCGATGCAATCAATCCATACACTTGACTGATGGAGTGAAAGTGGCATCCCTTGCTGCTAGTCTCCAAACAAGAAAATTGTGGCCACGGATTGTCTATGCCCAATCGCATTAAATGAATATTATCGCACATCTTCCATACCACATCACATCAAACCAAGCATTATCGCCTAAATTCAAAAAGTGGTGTTAATATTTTTGTAGTGTCAATGCAAAATAACATAGAATGAGGCCTGCCTGTACTTTGTTGATTGGTTTATCATCACAACCCACAACTACAGTACTAGTCTACTGTTACCCGCAAAATTTCTTGAGGATTGTTCTGTCACAGTATGAGATAAACCATTTGTTCAGTTCACCAGAGGCATCATTTATGTGATTTTGAAACCAACTGCTTCTAGGGTGATACAGAATGATGGTGATATTATCCATAAAAACACCCATAAACTGCCACAAACAATGGAATCCATTCTCAATGTGGAAGAACTATCTAGATCCAGATAATTACAAAACACCAGTAACAAAAATATAACTGAATAAAAATGCTTTTTGGAAGCATAAAATACAAGCAAGTATTGAAGTAGAGTTTCATTCTATAAAATGCAAAAAGAAATGAACGTCACTTAGCAGAAGACAGAGCTGAGGGTAGCCTGTGCATCTGTAGGACAGGGGGGAAGGCGACTCACCAGCAATGTAGTCTCATCCTAATTTGGTGGAACCAGTCGCTGAAGTTTAAAACAGGTTGAAATCCAAAACATCAAAGCCCATGATCACTGACACTACTGTATTTAAGAAAATTGTAAGCACTTGCTTAAAAGAAACATCACCAATGTTAGTTGCACAAATGCTAAAGCAATGCTGCTCTCACATGAGAGAAAGTGCATGTAGTTCAGACATGTCTACTCTTGCATCAGCATGCATCACCACTTGAAAACCGCCTATGTGACTTCACAAAACCATACATTGCAATTCACAACTCCTCACCCTACAGCAGTGACAGAATAACATTTGGAATATATCTAGGTACCTAAATGATGCATGAAACTTTTCTGAAAAAAAAATTACATATCCACACTTAGCAAATGAAAGGCCAGGGTCAACTTCAGTGACCTTAATAATACATTAAACACCATCATGACATCTCACTGACACCAGTATTTCACTAGCTTCCAAGCAGTCAGAGGCATGTCAGCATCAACAGCTACAGGCATTAATCAGCTTCCAAATAAGACTAAAAGTAGCATGCTGGCTCAATTATGAGCCAAGGTACAGCTATGTTTAGAACGGCATCAAGCCTATATGGCTAACCTTTTAATTTTAATGCCTGTTAATAAATGTCAGAAAATGCTGAAATTGGTGGGGGCAAAACAAATTACAAATTAAAAGGAAGTATAGTATATGTACAAATTTGGCTTAGTAACAATTATTCTACCCTCCTAAACAATGGGTACTGGGTCTCTTTCCTTGTGGTAACGTATATGGGGTATGGCATTGATCACCTCTCACCTTCTAGCACCAAGATTGAAGACAGGTTACAGCCTTACTGTTATCTGGCATACAATCATCAACAACTACTGCCTCAATGAGCACAGGCAAAAGCTTATGACCATACTTTTTTATTTTGTTTTATGCACACTCTGGTCCATAGGCAGACACAATTAGGTGACATTAGGAGGAAGAAAAATTACTCTGTCTCCACCGTTACATGAATCCTCATCTGGATGAGATAGTGCATTATCAATTACAAGGAATGCTTTCTTTTGCAGGCACAGCAATTTCAAAAACTGATCTCCTGAAGGAAAAAATTCATTGAAAAACTGCATCAGAAAATTTCTGAATCCACTCATGCATTCTTCTGGTTGTAAAACGAAACTGCAGAGCAGTAGGAGCTAGGTTTTTGGCCTTTCTAATGAATGAAAATTTTAGTTTGTGGTTACCAGTAACATTATCACATGGTATAATTGTCACTCTTCCCTAAGTGTTTTTGAAGCCAGAGCTTTTGAAGGCAGCATTTCATAGTTTAGGCCTGTCTCATCACAGTTACATATCTGCGCACCACATGATGATTCAGTGCTGATGACACAATGAAATTACACTGGTCCTTATTCTGAGACAACTTAATCCTGTCCACAACCTCCAGTCTATATGATTTTCATTTTGATTTTATCCTCACATCTACACCAAGTATGACCAGGTGGTCTCACTAAAACTTTATATACCTTTGCCAAATCTCCCATGCATGCTACATGACTCATAAAACTAATCCCCATTCTAATAAAATGTGGTACAATGTGCAAAGCATGGAACTCCTCTGTATGCACTTTCATCAAACTTCCTGTTACTTGCCCCCCCCAGAATTAAAATATTCTCCTCAGCACCCCGTCCTAAACACCCTCACTGAATTTTCTTCCCACATTGAGAGACCAACTTTCACACATACACACACAAATATATACAAAAAATTTCACATTTCAGATCTTTGACAAGGGTTTTTAAACTTAATGGCAACAAAAACTTCCTGTATTTAACCTGTACTTATTTTCTTCATGACTGGAACTTTTATTTGTTAACATTATTCCCAAATATCTAAACTTATCAACATTTTTGAAGGATCTGTAATGGTACCCTTTCTAGAACCTATCATACATTGTACATACACACAGAGTACAATAAGCACATTGAAAAAATAATCTACTGTTCAGGAAATTCTTAAATGTCTTGTCAAAACAGCCAACCTTCATTAGGTTGAATGCTAGAGTGTCTCTTTATCTAGCAGGTAACAATATTTTTCCATGATGACATGTGCATTCATTTCATAATAATACATTACCAAGTGCGGACTGTATGCCAGATGTGTTCAGCTTACCTCAGGAACTAGATGGTTGGATATGTAATCTCAATACCAATGGTTCGAATCTCAGCTATGGCAAAAAATACAAAATACAGCCTTTCAACACGGCCACTTTTAACCAAAATAGTCAGTTCGGGATGGACATTATCTTACATTAAATAAAGAACGATGTGTTCGGAACAGTTCACGTAGCTACACAACAAGCGTTGAAATGTATGAATGCAGTTCACCCTTATTAGTACTACAAGCATTAATTCGGAGGCCCCATTGCTTCCGACTGTCGCTTAAATTTTGGACCGATTTTTTTAAAAAAGGAAAGTGCTGTTGTGCACCCTTATATACCAAATGCTAGTTAACCATGATTTCATTATCAATAAAATGAAACACATTACTAATCATACAATGGCATGTACAAACGTCAGTTACAATACAGGCCAAACGTAAATAAAATAACTCTCAATGTACGAATCCAAAACACAAATAAATAGCACCATGTCATTCACACAGACAATAAAACGCCCTTTTAAGTCACAATATTTTAAAACTTACTTTCAACGCTTCCGACTCCGCCATCTTCCGAGACCGTTTTTTTGGTGGTTCAGCCGTTTTAATTCACGAGTTCTACTTTCAAATTCCAATAAGTATATCCAATCCGCCACAAATCCCCGCAGAAATCAATAATTCATAAATTATTTTAATGTGAAATACAATCCCGTTTTAAACAAATTAAACAAGAGCACGATTTTCTGTCACGCACACCGACAAATGTGCCGACAAACATCTACCACGAACGACCTAGATTAGAGTCAATGGACATGCACTCTGTGTTGCATGCACAGACCATAAATGCATGGATCAGAGGTGGCAAAATATTCCATGCGATGAATCGTATGTCGTCAAGCAATCGATTGCGGTTCGGCTATCCTGCCATCTATTGATAAGATAGAGCGACTACGTGGTATTATTATTATTATTAGTAGTAGTAGTTTCTCATCTTTATATAGGGTACCTACAATTATATACCTGAAACAAACCATGTTTCTAGGTTTTACAGCTATTCTGTATTTATAATTTATTCTACATGTAATGGTATTTTCCATGGTAAATGTTTAGTACTTCACATTAATACTTTCTGAAGTATGTGTTGAAAGCCAAATATGGCTTTTGTTTGAAGTTCTTAGATTTCAGGCTTTCCCAGTATGTTGCTCAAGGAAAATTCTGAATGATTTTGAGTTGCCCCTATTATTACTGGTATCACTTTTGTTTTTACATTCCACATGTACTGTATTTCTATTGTAAGGTCTTTACCTTGTAGAATCTTCTTAGCTTCTATCTTCATCACATTTCTGTCTCCTGAATTGCAACATCTGTTACCACACATGTTCCCTTTTACCCTTATCATGGATTCTGTCAATCTGCATTTGTTGACATAATATGGGCACCTTACCATCATGACTTATTTCAACTAATTTTGGTGCATGCTCATACCAGTGTTCTTTGTCTAAATTTACCCATATTTCCCAGCATATGTTAAAGAGTAGTTGAGCACACACTCTATCATGTTGTTCTCAAGTCACCCATTGGCCACACAACTACAGAAGATCGCACTAAGAAGCACTGCACAAGTCATTCATAAAATGCTAGGGTAAATCACTTTGATCTCTTGTTGAGATCTGTTCTGAACAGAAGACAGACACCTAATGTTATAGGTGAGAATACATTAACATTAACAACAACAACAATAATAATAACAAGAAACTACAAGAAATATATTTTGAAGCAGCCAGACACCAATGAGCTATGCAGAAGATATGGAAAAGAATCGGAGACAATCCAACACATTACTGCAGCATGTGAGCAACTAGCACCTACCGAGTATGTACAGAGACATGATGGACTAGCCAAAATTATCCATCAGAAACTGGCAGAAGCAGCCGAACTAATTGACGATGAAAGTCCATATCATAAGTACAAACCAGCCAGTGTACTGGAGAATGAAAATTTCAAAATGTACTGGTATCACAGCATACTTACGGACAAAATTATACTTTTAATCGACCTGACATAACTTTTATGAATAAGAAAACAAAGAACAACTTTTTGATAGACATAGCTGTCCCAAATACACATAATCTAGCCAAAACAATAACTGACAAACAAAACAAGTACCAAGAACTGGCGAATGAAATATGTGCTATGTGCAAGCAAAAGGCAGTACAAGTGATCCCGATAGTAATATCATCTATGGGGGTAATTCCAAAGTCACTATCACAAAGTCTAACAAGACTTAACCCTTTAAACACCGAGTTAAATCCCGTCTACAATTTGGTGGCATTATTAGGAGCTCACCCTATTGTCCAAATTAGCAAGATAAGGGTTAAATTGCACCTGAATACATATATACAACTTCAAAAATCTGTAATTCTTGGCACATGTTCAATTGTAAGAACTTTTTAAACTACAAATAAGACCACCAAGCCTAAGCCTGTTGATTACTACATCCCAGAATAAGTGAATATTTCCCAGCCAAAGCTGAGAAGTGAGAAATTCGATGATGATGATTATAATAATAATAATAATAATAATAATTGCAAAAGCAATTAGCAAAATCATTAATATAATTTTGGATTAGAAAAGTGTGCAAAAATATGTTTAAAAAAAGGTAGGGTCCAAAGCAAAATATATAAAGGAAGCACATTTGAGAAGGACATTAAAGAACTAGACCCGAGAGAAGCATGTAAATATTTAGGCACAGAAGAGAACTATGACACACAGCATAAGAATGAGAAAGAAAAGCTGAAGAAGGAATACTTGAGGAGAATGAGATTAGTATGACACAGAATTAAGTGCAAAGAATACAATTCGATCATTGGCAGTATCAGTACTTCGATACAGTTTTGGACTTATTAACTGGCACCAAGAAGGACTGCAAACCTGGACAGGAAAACGAGGAAACTGCTCACCATCGATGACCAGCTTCACCTGAAGGCAGATGTAGATTGCTTGAATGTTCTCAGAAAACAGGGAGAAAGGGGCCTGCAGCAGATAGAAGAAGCCTGCGCAATACAAGTTATAAAACTGATAGAATATGTAGACAAAGGAAGATCCACTAATACAGACTGTCAGAAAGCAACAACACAGCATCAACTCAGCAATGTTACAGACAGCTATATGCTTCAAGACAGAAATACAGAAAGGAGCAAGACTAATAAGGGTCAGCATAGCAGAGGAAACAAAAGAAAAATAGTAAGTAAAGAGGAAGCACAGACAATTACCACATAAATTATATGAAAAGGTGGTGGAGAATAAATAGTCATATCAATGGTTAAAATCCGAAGACAATAAGGAAAAACTAAAAGTACAATAGTGGCAGCTCAAGACCAAGAAATTAGTACAAACTATTTTAGGATTAAAATTCTGAAGGAAGAAATTGACAGTTAATGCCAGTTATGTAAACAACATGAAGAAACTATTGACCACTTCAACCTCAGGATGCCCCATTTTAGCGAAGAAAAGTATTTAATGAGACAAGATAAAATTTGTGCACATTTGCATTACTCAATATGCAAAGTTCTAGGCACTGAAACAACACATACATGGTATAAACGTGCGCACGTGCACACACACACACACACGTCAGTGTATGAATAGGAAGGTGTAAGAGTGTTGTGGTATCAAGCAGTACACACAGACAGTGAAATTACAACAAATTGGACAGATATGATTAAAAACAAAACAAGAGAAAACATGCATACTTATAGATGTGGCAACACCTGCAGACAGAAATGTTGTGCAAAAGGCAGGGGAAGAGAAGCTAAAATACAAGAGTTTATGTAAAGAGAAACAAGGAATGTGGAGCTTGAAATAAGTGATTTTACCAGTAATAACTGGAGCCACCAGAATAGTAAGAAAGGGTTTAAGGAAAAATTTGGAAGCCATACCCAGGAAAACATTCAATAGATTCACTGCAAAATACAGCTATACCTCGAACATCACACATAATACGGAAAGTATTGCAGTTTGACGCTTGAAACCTGAGCAGTGGGGATCACTACTGGTTCAAAAGAAGAAGTGCCAGGAAGAAAAGGCCTGTGACAAGAGACAGCATAATAATAATAATAATAATAATAATAAACACTGACTGCGGTAAAGCACAGATTAATAAACATCCAAGCACCGAAGGAGAGCAGCACACACTTAAGAATAAACTAAAGGAAGACCTTCAAATAATGTGGCATAAGGTGAGGCTCCTACAAATATCT
>Ga0136643_10008606_pt1 | contig 14937 bp, 6 predicted proteins | sample TergutLab28metaG_FD_96883 | JGI IMG/M metagenome (GOLD analysis project Ga0136643, IMG submission 96883) | Labiotermes labralis P1 segment gut microbial communities from Petit-Saut dam, French Guiana - Lab288 P1 (version 3) (version 3) | ecosystem: Host-associated > Arthropoda: Insects >... | reverse complement strand
TTCTGCTCTATAATATCTATGATGTCCGGCTTCCCTTTCACTCCCATTATTTCCTTTATATGTTCATTTTTTATTCTTTCCAGTCTTTATTTTCTTGCTGACCTCCTTAGCACATTCATTTCTGTAGATAAAATTTTATTTATTTCTCCAGTAGGGATTTGCCATACTTCTGCACCATACATAAAAATGCTCCGAATTATAGTTTGATAAATGTATAATTTTCTGTTTTTAGTAATATTTTTGTGCCACCAAATGGAACTTAAAGAATTTGTAGCTTTTCTTGTTTGACTAATTCTTTTTGTTAACCCTTTAAACGCCGAGTTCTGCCATCTGCTGGCATTATTAGGAGCTCACCTTATTCTCCACGTTAGCGGGATAAGGGTTAAAGACGATGCTTGGGCTGCTTTATTTAAAGACACAGTCCGTACCGCGCTGTAAACACGTTTCATCTTGGTTACAAAAAACCAATCAGTTTATGCTGTAAGTGGCACAAGTCGCTGCTTGTTCTCAAATAAATACAAAACACATAAATACAGTGTGGGCAGAGCGTAAAATTGTTGACTGGAGAACCTGTTGGTGCATCATGTAAGCATTGTTCAAGAGCGTTGTATGGCGAAATATTTCTGGTGGCTGTGGCATGTGCCCTACTGTTGTTTCTGTTGTCGCGACGTCAACAACTACAACAGCGAAAACAGCAACTCTTTTAAACAGCCTCCGTGTTTCAAACTTTAAATCACAGTTGCTGATACATACTCCGTCGGTTCTGCACGCCTCATATGCCTCTCAGCGTAAACAGTGGGTTCTTCGTAAGGGAGTTGATACCAGACCGAATTGTTAATGATGAAGCAGTGCGTTTGCTCCGATGTAGGAAATAAGTATTTGAATAATGCTTAGATAAAATTCAGGCTTCAAATATTTCATACTAACACCAATTACGAAATTAGTATACGAAGTTTCTGACTTTCTTCAAGTCACGTAATTGACAACACCAAAATAAAAGCCTCTTTCAGCCACTCCACAGTGCCTTTAAAATGTATTATTCAGCCATTCGTAACACGTAACGACTAACATGCAGTTAAATGCAAGAAGAGTAACGATATGAAACGCGCATCCTAATTTGCTTTACCTTATCTCTTTATCTGTTTTAAATACGTGTGGAGAGAGCGACATGGGTGTTAGGAATGTTTATGAATTTGAATGAGTGTGTAATTCGTTTACAAAATCGAAACCATAAATAGAGCGCCTGTAGAATATTCCACTTAACACTGGAGGCTTGTTTCGCAATGAGTAGCAGTCCGTTCGATCACAGCTCTCCAAAAAACGTAACCAAAGATTTCGTACATCAAGGTTTTGAAGATTGCAACAAACGAGTTTTGTGTCCTCGTTTGTGATTTTAAACTCGAACGTGACGTTAGTGTGATTTACATAGAATATACGTTTAATATCTTTCACATAACTCCTCTGTTAAATAGAAGTGAGGTTATGTTATGCCATTAATTAAGAGGCTTCAAGAATATTTATCATATTCCGACTTTTATAAAGAACATGGTCATAAAATTTTATCCGAGAAATATCGATTGCCGTTTCATATAGGCTCGTTTATCTTTTAACGCAGTCCACTGATTCGAATTCCTATGCGCACGGCGGAATAGTGGCTGGAAATTGAAAGCTATATTTGTCAGATTAAATAATGACCATTTATTACATGTTACAATAAAAATTAATTTAGTGTCGTCGTTTAACTTCGAGCAGATAACCTTGTTGAGACGTGTTATTGGTTTATGAAATACTGTCATAAACCGACTGAAAGTAATAAAGACGTTTTGTATGCATGATACTTAAATTAAGTGTCTAATATATTTGTATACGGACGGCCCTTAAATTGATTTTCAGCGCCACTGACAATCAACAGACTGATTCATGCAGTTTTTGTTCTATTTTATTTTATTTTAGCTTGTTTCGCAACAATAATATAAAATTCTACGAGTTACACGATATCGGTTGAAGTTACTCTAAATATATATTTACGAGGTTATAAAAAGAAATTGTCTTGGCATCGTGTAAGGTGTCGCCTTGATTGTCTTGACGCCTTACACTTCCATCAGACTCAAAGCAAACCTAGAAGTCTGTTTTAACTGAAAGAGGGAGAAATTATGGAACGAGTAGCTCGCTAGTTTTTAATACGTTCACTTGGCAACAGTGTTAAAACTGTTTTCTGTTAGCCGGGAGGCTAACCATTCGGGATAAGAAGAGGGCCTAGAATACCGATATGTAGTTGCATACAGTCTACGAAGTATAATGTACAAGAATCGCGATTCCAGCACTAAAACTCAAGATTCACTCGTGAATAAGAATAGAAGCAAATAAAGTTGTGTGCTTGTAAAGACATAAATTCTTAGGTGAGTAATAATGCTGTAACCTTTATAAACCTCAAATTCGTCCAAGTGTTCGTAAAAATTCATTTCCTATGTGTAGGAAAAATGCGCCCCTAATACAAAGACCAGTCCGTTGATTCTGTTCATTCTGAGAAGCATTAAGAACAGTTAGATTCACACTTTGAGTAAAATTTAGAAATCCTTAATATCGGGGCTAGCGTTTAATATAGTAAACTCCTGTGTTTTGCAGTGTTTATGAAAAAGTTGACAATGTAACCCCCTTTTGGAAAAAGGTAAAATTTATTTTACTACTGTGACAATAATTTAAATTGCTCGGAATGCGCTACAAATGTTAAGTTTCAATAAACATTTAAACGGTATTGATTATTTTAAAATATTTCATAATACTGAAAGCGCACATATCGTTATAAAAATAGCTTCTCTTTCTAAGCCAAATTCCAAGCAGTCGGTAGTTATGCATAGAGTGTAGTGTAAGATAATTCTTGACACCTAAAGGGTGCATCAAATTTAGCTACTTGCTTGATAGGTTGGTCAAACTAAATTAGTAGCATATCTGCGATCTTCTGGGATATTGCACAGCGTATAGTGGTAATTCATCACTTGAAAATAGAAATGATATGTTGTCCCGAAACGTCGGTGAGTAATTATACCACTAAACGCTGCAGAATGTCCCAGAAGAGCTCAGATCTCATCTACTTCGCAGTGAATGCGTAAAATCATGCAAAATGAATATTATGTTAATTTTTTGCTCATTTCATACACAGTGTTGGCATGCACTAAGATAATTCAATGTAGAATTTAGCTGGCTTACATGTCCTCAGTTATTTAATTAAATATAAATTATCCTCTCTTCAAGCTTTGCGACAGGATAACTCCACCTGCAAGACCTAAACATGGATGGCAGGATGATATTAAAAAATCTTAAGACACTACAGTGCGACGGTTTGGAATATTAGTTAGTCTTAGGGTATGGCCTAGTGACGGGCTGTTACGAGTAAGACGATGAAAGTGCTGACGCTGTTCCATGCAAAAAGTTAGTTAACAGAACACGAATTTACACTGAAGAGTTGTTAACCACCAGCCGAACATTGAAGTTACAGAAACACTCAGTCGGTAATTTGCGACTGCTCTTTCAACATCCTCACGTTTATTATATTTACCTGGAGTCGCGCCATGTCCTCAGAATTATAAGGAATCTATTGGCCAAGACATATTTTACTCCCTCCCAACCACAGTATTAGAAAGCTAACTTATTACACTATCAGCACAAGACCGGCAGGCGTGGCACGAAAACAGATAATAATCGTCACCTTGGGAGAACAGAATCACATGCAAAATTCAGCAAGAATATGTAACATGGCGAAAGACCACTCAGAAGACGTAACCGCAGGCAGGATGATTCTGTTTCTTTGTGGTGTATTTTACGACGCTGTTTGTATCGAATTATATTTGTGACGATTAGACGATTAATAATGGATAAACAGTTTGCTAGGAATTTGGAAGAAAGCAGCCTTGTCCACATTGAGGCAATATCGCACCTTTGCACGCAGTTACTACGGAATCTTACGACAGACTATGGACAGGTGAGTGGATGAACCTGTTGAAATGCACGTCAACGAATAAAATTAGAAAGTTTTTATTTTATCTTCTGAGTAATAAATCAAAGTACATAAATGGAAGCATACTATGTGTACTAAGTGTCAGAATTGCACCGTTTGCTGAGATCCAAAACGAAGCAAAAATATGCGTCCTAATTAACATAGAAACTAGTTGAAGAATAGAAGACCAACTTGATGTCACTTGCTTTTTTTTTTTCACTTCTTATGTACTCAGCATATTTCGGACATTAATATATCCATCATCAGGAGCTTGCGACTGTGCTGTTGAATTACCACATCGGTCGTTTTGTTCTCGGTTAGTTGTGTGTTGGAGATTTGGTGCGGCTTTGTTTGAGTGGTGTCCGTGTTGCAGACTGAAGCACAACTTTTGTTTCAGCCTGCAACACGGACACTACTCAAACTCAGCCGCACCAAATTTCCAACACACAACGAACCGAGAACAAAACGACCGATGTGGTAATTCAACAGCACAGTCGCAAGCTCCTGATGATGGATATATTAATGTCCGAAACATGCGGAGTACATAAGAAGTGAAATAAAATAGCAAGTGACATCAAGTTGGTCTTTTATTCTTCAACTATCACAATGATGGATGGTCCAATAAACATAAGGTAGACACTTTTATTCTGTAAGTTGCGTGTAGTCTGTAAGGCGTTTAGATTTAGGGGCTTCCGTGGTGCTGTAAATGACGTGATGATCTTAAGAAGTTTGACACTGTCAGATTCTATTTGGGTAAAATTTATATGCCCTGAAGAAGCAGGCACTATTTGCATGGAAAAGCAGTCCCGTTACAGGCCTGGAGTGGCCCAGAGGTTTCCAGGTAGATAATGTTCCCAGATTTCATGACGTCACAGGATGGTGGTAAGGTTGTCAGTCTTAGTCACCGGCCGCCTTTACCCCCAAGTAATGCTCCTGGTTCTCATTTCTGTTAGAGGCTGAGTCGACCCCAGGGTCATAGTGCGATCGGAAGGGATTTTATGTCAAAAAAAATTCCAATGACACCAGCTGGGATCGAACCACCGACCTTCCGATTTGTAGTACAGCACCTTAACCACTGATTTGCACGGAAATATCGTTGTCAAAATACTTCTTCACAAGGTTTCAAAAAAATACACAGCTATCATCTGTATACCGCTGCAGCAAATATTTAAAAACATCTAATTTCTAGTTCCGAATTGGTTTGTGAAGGTAAAGAACATGCTGGCGTTCAGTTCGACGGATTACACAGCAGCCGCAGTGCCGTGCAAGCCACTGTTTGATATTCCTGGCGCCTCTTTCGCCAGCTTTTGTTTGCATTCTTGTTTATCACATCTTCTGAACCAGAAGCAGCAGCAAGTGGCACAGTATCTTTCGCATGCCCTTCCACGTCGTATACTTACTGTTAACAAAGTTGTTTGCTACACGCATGCTGAGGCCTGGTACTGTACTGTTGACAAGCAAGCACTTCGGGGCCTAAAAGTTGAAAGATCTTATGTCGACGACGAGAAACCATCAGCGTGTGATTAATTGACGTCAAAATTTATGTGCCATGTTTGTTTCAATAAGGCACTTTGGAAGCATTTGACTGTGTTCGGCTATAGGTAGTTATATTTATTTAGGTTAATTGATTGTGTTTTAGTGGTTTTTAGGTGCAATTATTATTATTATTATTATCTTTTATTGTCTTTTATCTGCTTGGAGGCTATGAGATTCTTTTTATAAACTAGGATTAGATACCCTATTATTTTAGAATGGGGACCGCGGTGGCACGGTGGTTAAGGTGCTGTACTGCAAATCGGAAGGTCGCTGGCTCGATCCCAGATGGTGTCAGTGGAATTTTTCATTGACATAAAATCCTTCTGATCGCACTATGACCTTTGGGTCGATTCAGCCTCTAATAGAAATGAGTACCAGGAGTATTTCCTGGGGGTAAAGGCGGCCGGTGCGTAAGGCTGACAACCTACCACCATCCTGTTCCGTTGTCATGAAATATGGGAGCCTTAACTTCCTGAAACACTCTGGGCTTGTTCAGACCTGTAATTGGACTGCTTTACCTTTACCTTTACCTAATTTTAGAATGTTAATATTTTATGTACCTGAGTAGTATCAGTTATGTTGTTGAAACTTAAAGAAACTTGCGGTATCTTATTCCATCCAGAGGAATCTGTCTCGCATTCCACAGTCCGCGTAGGGCCTTACTTATTTGCTTTGGTTTGTATACCGTCGATTATTGATTATCTTTTGGGGATTTTATAATTTTTTGTTTTTTTTTATTTTTATTTTGATGATCAGATTACAGAAACAATTTCGAAAACGTTAGCATAAGTAAACAATTCAGGAGCATTCTTTATATTATTGCTCTTGAAGTTGGTTATTTCATGCAAAACGCTAATGAATGTGAGTTATGTTAAGTCTTTTCCAATTCCTCTAACACAACGTGAAATGTAAGTTTTCTCCTGTTTCTAGCAACAAACTTATGTTATGTTCGGACATGTTAGACTGTAGCGGTGCTTCTAAAATACGTAACAACTGATAGTGTACCAAAATGTCAATATCAAGATGAACATCACTCCATTGTATGCCATATACACGTAAGGCTCTTAACTTCGGCCCTAGATTAGGGTGGGTGGTCAACGACACTACTGGCCGTCGTATCCATTTCAGAGAAGACTGCGTGATCCACGTATGGAAGGATACGGAGAAGAGAAAATTTAAAGTTTTGTTGGACGTGCATTGTCGTGTGTCCGTACAAAAAGAACCAACAGGATGCACTATTTACTTTCAATTTATTTCAATAATACACCTCTACATACACGTATTTCGAGAAGGCTTACTGCTCATCATCACGAGGTACTACTGTTTATACACAGCAAGTGGTACAGTCAACATAAACGCATGACATATACCAATTGCTGCACATACAGAGTAGTACCTCCTGATGAAAAGCAGTAAGCCTGCTCGAAATATTTAGAGGTTAATTGTTGAAATAAATTGAAATTCAATAGTGCATCCTGTTGGTTCCTAAAGCGAACATTTCTTGCTTCCTTAGAGTTCGAAGCCCGAACCGCCAAGCACGTAACGGGTTACTACGCTTAGTAGTGTGTGTCACAGTGGTACAGAATTGAGCTTCGAAACTGATATTGTAATAGCGTAAAATATTGTAAAAATAAGCCGTCTCTCTCTTGAGTACAGTATAAATATATTTCACGCATTAATTTGTGGGCTTTTACAAATTAATGCTTGAAAAGTGGCTCTTAGATTGGTCGTGTGTCCGTTCGTCCTTGCGAGCGCCCTTCCACGGGTTAAGCGGAAGAAGTGCAATATCGTCGTTTACGAGTTAAGAGAAAGAAATCTGACAGAGACAGCGAGGGCCAAGATGCATTTTACAACCTACAGATAGCCTAACATTGTATAACGTATTATCCGTCACACGCGAAGACAAGAGGAAATCATATTGGGTTCAAAGATGCTGAAGAGATAGACATAAATCTCATGATTCGTGTAATGAGTTCAGAGGCGCGTTCAAAATACTCGAATTTCCGCTGTTTTACTGAAATTATTTCAATGTTAAAATCCATTGACCAGAGGAGTAAATTGGTAAATAACACTGGGGAAGGGGGTGGTGGTGGCAAAATCGTCCATGATATTTGGAACTTTAATTTACGTTGGAGTCAAGTTAAGAAAGAAGAGGAGGAGTAAATTGTTTAATTTTTTTTTGTCTTTGCACCACCCAAATTATCATTTTGAATATATCTTTAGTTTTTTTGGTTTTTTCCCTCTTCAACTTATTATCAAAAAATTATTTTTAGGTAGAAAAATATTGGAGGGGCATTTGCCCTCTCTTGCACCTCCCAACTGACAATAGCTGTAGGTATCAGTCAATAACACAACAATATCTAAAAAGATGTTTAATAAAGGATGGTAGAAACTACATGTTTCTGCCTATTGTGGCCATCATCAGATGCTGAGATCTCACCATCGTGACATACCCATACAAATCCTATAAAGCACTATCACCATACTTTCGGATGAAAACCTGATGATGGCCGCAATGGGCCGAAACATGTTGTTACTATCATCCTTTATTAAACATCTTTTTAGATATTGTTGTGTTATTTACCGATACCTACACCTATTGTTTATATACACACAACGGGGATGGCTCATTTTTGGATCCCAACTGACAGCTGCAGAGCGCACGCCCCAGATTGTTGGCTCTGCAGACGTTTCCAAATTTCCTGTTTATGGCTAAGGACAATAGGTCGGATTTAACGTAGGCTGGTAATGTGCGCAAGCAGACACAAAGGTGTTCATGTACGATGTCCATGTGCTTGTTCGGTTTTAACCAAAACGCTACCTGTAACTTGAATTGCAATGACTGATTGGGTGGTTACAATTAACGCTATGCAAGGGAGCAAACGCGGCCCGAAGGTGGATGGAAGCAAAGATAAACCAGTAGGGAAAGTGAGAAAGCAGGAATGCAAGAAAGGAAGAAGGAAGGACGGGAAGAGGCTTGTAAAAACTCTTACCATCTCCATTGCTTTAGTCAATTATCTGTTGCTTGGATGTCAGTAGAATTTTGATTTTATATTAGAGTACACATACCCCAGTTTTACTACTGGGTATATAATGTTTTCCAGTGTTTTGTATTCAGCAGGTCCCGTGTTTGTATTTAAACTCGGAGACCGGATATCCAGAAGAAGGAAATTACGGCTTTTCTCAGTTCCTCAAAAAAAAAAGTTGATAGCTTACTTTAAATCAGACCACTGTCATTTCGCCCTACACCCTTTCTAATGCACGAGACCTACTCACTAGTGATTCTCTCGTTTGGCTTTATAAAACCTTAACAGTGCACAGCATCGTTAAATAAATCGTAAATGAAATGACACCTCTGATTTAAACTTGGGTGACTTTGAGTCCATTAGAGGCGGAAATTTGTTTACCAGTTGAGAAATTGTCAGATTCTCTGTAAGAGCTCTGTCTAAAGAAGGTAGCAAGTCGAGCTCTGACGAAACATGTCTGCTGTCCTGTGCGGTATTCTTGAGCGCATATGAAATGATACCGACAAATGTTCAAGAGTCCAATACAGTATTTGGAAACTTGCAGTTATGTATTCTGTCCACTTCCCAACACTGCAGGCCTTGCAATATACATGCGAACTTACCAGTGGAAATTATATGTCTTCCTAAAAAAAAGCTGCGTAGTTAGATTTCACTGCTAATACAGTGTAATTAGGATCACAGTGTGACCTACCTTCAACTGAGCAGGCTGGTTCTGCAGGCTTCGCAGGTGACGTCTTCTGACACTGTTGCAGTACATTATTTGTTTGACAGCGCAAAGTAAAGCGTGTGATAACCGACAGGTTTTTTTTAGTAAGAGGTCCTTTTCTTATTAGTAAGGTCTGTATGACTTTTCATTTAAGATCCTTAGTATGACAGAGCAACTGTCTACGTCCTTTTCGCAACTGGGGGGCCGCATTCTGCTTTCACTTTACAAGGCCAACCGCCTGCGTAGGATACATCTATGACCAGATAAATAGAATATTTCTGAGTACGAAATGACAGATGATGAGCTCTCAGATGTACATATTATGCATAAACACATTGTACACAGGCGTAAATTTCATACCTTTATTTATTTCAAATATAATCTTATAGAAAATACCAAACACTTTTAGCTAACCTGTATGCTTACAGTGACACAACGTGTTTTCATTACATTCATTACTGTGATTTCTGAGTTTGGGTGTTCCTGGCTGAATTGTGTGTACTTGCTTTGACAATTCAAGACGTTTATCTTTAGGAATTAACCAACTTGATGCACAAAATTTTTGTTTTACAATAAGTTTATTTCATGTCTCTACATGTTTCGAGCACCATGTGCTCATCATCAGGAGGTCAAAATTGTATTATACAGCTTCTGGTATCGTCACACTGAAACAAGTGAGTGGTCTAAAATTACTGAAATACAATTCTATAAATATGAGCAAATAGTAGTAAAATTTATGTGTGAATTTTTCGGGCGTGATTACTGTGTATTGCTTACTATAAACATGTTATGTCAGGTAGAGGTTATGTTTATCCAGTTACTAAACTTATTAGAAAGGTACTATGTCTATTTACATTTATGTTGCTGAGTCTATCTAGTCATAAAATCGCATAAATTGCTGATTAGTTGTTGTATCTATAAGTTTATGTTTGTCCGGTTGTTAAATTGTTAAAAATACGATGTCTATTTACATTACCTACCTAAAAAGTTGTGTTTATACAGTTATTAAGATTGTGCGGTGTCTATTTATTTTACGTTAATTGTAATTGTGCCGTTGAGCTTGCATATGTGTTTCAGTAAGGCGGGTACAAAATTCCCTTTAACGAAAGTACATGACCAAAACGCTTGATCGTGTAACTATGAGAAAAAAAATGATGTTAGCATTTGTTCTGCAAAGGTTTGCTGGGACTGATACTCTCAGGTATTCGGCCATAAAGCCTCTCTCAGAGGGTCTTTACATTGCAGTTCATTCATTTCCATTCGTACTTAAAACGAATATGATCAATTCCAATGGCTTAAGGCTTCTGACGTACTTTTTTTCTGCATTATAGTGTAAAAATCCCAAATTTGATGGAAATTATTTTGTTCTTTTTGAGGGCTACCAATTAAATTGTCCTCAGTTTCTGCCAATCACGTGATAGAGTGAAAAATCGGAAACTTTTTCAAGGTGGAAAGTAGCCATGATTTTATTCGCTAACATTTGCCTGTTTGGCTTTGACGTCAATTTCGCTGACATGTTTGTGCAACAGGCTCAGTTTCTTTTCAAAACCTTCACGCTAGAAACACGTCTCGTAGTAATTTACATTTGCCTTGAAGTTACACATTGAGTTCATTAAGACAAGTTGTTCTGTCCACAACAAATAATATAGTTATGATCCTTTTGATATCAGAAAACTGTGGTATGGTTTTAGTCTGTTCCATCATGAGAATGACTGTTTCCTTTACCAAATAAAACGTATGCTTCACGATGCACGTCTGCTTTGCCATTTCATTGTTTGGAAGTAGGTGAAGTCCTTCGTCTTGCACCAATCCTGTTTGTTTCGGAAAAGGTTGGAAATATTGGCAGTTCAAACCGTCGCTCGATTATGTTCCACGGTGGAAATCACAATTCCCATAATTTCGTCCAACTGCAATAAAAAAAATGCGTTGCAGTGTCTTGTGATGAACACTGCGGGGAAAACCATGGGATTTCTGGAGACCAAATGCGTGACTTTCTAGAAAAATTGTTCTATCACGCCCAACTAAAAGTCACGTATATTTTTCCCACTATGGCTTGTCAAACTGGTCAAATATTTTTTAATTTGACGTTCAGGTGAATGTGCATCGTGATAAATTCTTATAATAAAACCAACTAGATGCATTAATTTATCAATTTTTTTGGAATAAAACCATACATGTTTCGGACAGTTCGTCTGTCCATCATCAGGAGTTTTTCGCCGTACACACAACTCCTGATGATGGGCAGAGGAACTGTCCGACACATGTAGAGTTTTATTCCAAAAATAAATTTGAGAAATTAGTGCATCTAGTTGGTTTTATTATAAGAATTGGTCAAATGATTGTCAAAAAATACAAAGAAATAATTGTTTCCATTAATTATAGTTGTACATCCTTGCGTACTACAGGAACTGGCAGGCTCTTCGTGGTATGAAGTGAAATATCAGCGCCTCAAACAAATATGCTCAACGGCACAGCGTGTGTATCCTTATCACTTTTATCCATTGCTAAATGAGTAACAATGAAATTATCGTGCGTGCAATTTGCTTGAATAAATTTGTCTCCATTCCCTGTGTAATTTTTGTACTATTCGGACAGAGATGCTTAAGTCTAGAAATATTATTTTCTCTTCCGGACAATCCACATTAGCTGGATGTAATAAAAACTGCTTCGCAAATTCGGAATCTGTAAAGTCTTTATTCTTAGCATTTATTTTCACCAACGTATAAACGAAAACAATCAATTTAAGAAGACTGTTTCTTTTTTAAAGTTATTCTGCCGACCACTCAAAAAAATAGGTCAAAAGTTTGGTTTTATAATTTCGCAATTCACTTGTATATCTCTTTCAACTTTCACGGAATGACACCTCATTTTGTATTCTGTAATTAAAGTAGTTCGTTTCTAACAGCTAAGACAACCCGCTTTACCTGCAGTCTCAATGAAGTAATATTAGCCGCTTTCTCGTCTTTAAAAATTCTGCCTTTTTTTTTTTCAATTTTACGTTTCATCGATGTTATATTTGAATTTATCTACACGACATTAACGAAATGCAATACATTCAAATTCTATTCATATTTATACACAAATATCACTGCCGTATCGATACTTCGTAGACTATTATGGACTTCGTCCGAGGGAAATCGGTAACTTCATTTAAAGCTGACCTTCAACAAAGGCTTATGAGCTGCTTGGGATTACAGCAACTTGTTTATTTTTGTTTTCTGTTTCTTACATTTTCTCTTTATGAATGTAAATTTGTCAGCTGTCGTCAGGCATCTGCGGGCTGCATAAATTTGGAGCAAGTGCCGCATGTGGACTGTCGGTGGCGCCTTATCGTCCACTGAATTAGACATTTTGGTATATTCGTTCATAATTATATTTTGTATAGTACTGCACTTGACAAATGACGGTATTCACGTCCGATAGGCTCGGTTATGGTAAAGGCACTGCCATTAACGGCCGCTGTCACGCTGCTTACCGGAGAGTTAGGCCTACCTGTTGACGGCTAGTCGCTATGCACGTTCTGTTCGACACATGCGCAGAGAATGCTGTCGTTACAGGAAGTGTCGCACAAATTCGGAAAACAATTTACAAGTACGTGTAAAGTTTTAGAGCAGTAGTTTCCATTGCAGCAAGTAAATGAACACGCAACGTACACGTGTGCACTGCATCCATGTAATACAGCTGCTGTTGGCAAGCTCTAAGATGCATATTGTGAGACAAAACTGAATTTTTTGGTCTGGTATCTTTATGAGTTTCATAATGGAAAAGTAGAGCCCAAGGTCTTTCTGGTTATAAGTGGAACGTGACCTTAGTTCAGTGGATACGTACACTTTTAGAATAAGCAGGTACTGGGTTTGTGAAAAGTATCATGTTAATCCACTGGTTTTTACGTTTTGTGTATGTTTATGTGTGTGTGTGTGTGTATGTGTTTTATAAATGCTACTGGACTTATATAATATTAAATAATGTACGTCAGCACAACTACTTTATTACAAAAGGTGTGACGTGCAATTTGCACGTCACACCTTTGACACAAATGATTTAATTTTATGTATTCCATGGATGTAAACACGATGGGATCCCAATGTATGCACAGCATCTTGTGACTCAATTAACAAAAATAGGCCTGAAGATGACTGATCAATAGTTGAAACATGTAGCCTATGTAATTACCTTGTGTAATAAAGTAGTTGTGCTGACGTACATTATTTAATATTATATTACGTTTATGAGCACATCGTGATGCCTCTTTTGAAAGCTACTGGATTTGTTGGACACATTTTATTTTTCTGAGACCATAAATTCACACCGACACCTAACCCAAAATTTTGCAAAATTTCTTGAGCGTATCTTCCATTACGAAACATACTCTGCCTCATTTAGCAAAGCAGTGCAATCTCTCACAGCCCAGACAGTTGTGTGAATGTTTAAATATGCTCTTTGTTTACCGTTTATCGAAGTTTTAATTTATTTACAAATCATACCACCACAGAACAACATACAAATCTTAATGCCTTATTTCAGATCTTCAGCGCAATAATTAGTACTAGACACGAGTCCTTTGAAATTTTCCGTAAGTGAAAACTTACACGAAGGTACTCGAGCCCTTTGTTCTGAGACCATAAACTCGCACCTGTATTTTGTAAGCATTTTGACACTTTTGTTGCTACGATCGTGTGACTTTCAATTAGTGAAATTCTTTGCGTTTTTACAGAATGTATTTGTTGAAGGATTGATGAATGCGGAACAACGACCTTCTTGTTCACAAGATCTGAATCCATGCCATTTTCAGTGTGAGGCATGTTGAAGGATAAATATTACAGCTATAATCCTCCCCCTTGCAGACGACCAGACAACCGATGCCGGATAGGCAATCTTACAATTACTATTGTTTAATGAAAGAAAATTTCTTTAGAAACAAGTGAAGTATTTCGCGTAAGAGATGGTCAGTGGGAATTAAGTAGCCGTTGTTTTTGTACTGTAATTAAGACAGGTTGTTTCCACTAACTTGACACTAGTCCGTGTTTAATCAGAATTTAATTATTATGTAGTAATATTTTGTTTTGGTAAAGCAAGCCTGAAGGAGAGGACCGATCCAGTCTCCCTAACGTAATGTAACAAATTTCAATACGAACGATGCAAAAAGTACGTGAAATTAAAGCGTTGAGATTCACAATTCAGTTTTACCAGAAAATCTCGACATGCAATGAACATGTAATGCATGACGTGTGTCTGCAAGCAGAAGAAAAACATTTCCGTTATCTTCTTTTAATGGATGGCGAATTAAAACCCGATATTTTTTATTGTATATTTAAATTCATGTTATACATATAACATAGCATTTTAATGTCTGGTGCCCTGTTGATCAACTGCCTTTTCCACTCTTTGTTGGTATTGTTAATATGTGATGTCTTACTGAAAAACTGTCTTTTCCGCTCTTTGTTGGTACTGTTAATATGTAGAGTCTTACTGACCAACTGTCTTTTCCGCTCTTTGTTGGTACCGTTAATATGTAGGATCTTCCTGCCCAACTGTCTTTTCCGCTCTTTGTTGGTACTGTTAATATGTAGCATCTTACTGACCAGCTGCCTTATCCGCTCTTTGTTAGTACTGTTAATATGTAGTATCTTACTGACCAACTGTCTTTTCCGCTCTTTGTTGGTACTATTAATATG
>Ga0136643_10008605_pt1 | contig 14937 bp, 6 predicted proteins | sample TergutLab28metaG_FD_96883 | JGI IMG/M metagenome (GOLD analysis project Ga0136643, IMG submission 96883) | Labiotermes labralis P1 segment gut microbial communities from Petit-Saut dam, French Guiana - Lab288 P1 (version 3) (version 3) | ecosystem: Host-associated > Arthropoda: Insects >... | reverse complement strand
CCTTCACACCACAATTTTTTAATAGGCCTACTAATTTCCAACAAGCCTATCCCTAGTCACATTCCCTTCACGCTACAATTTTTCAATACTTATACTAATTTCCAAGAAGACTATCTCTTGTCACATTCCCTTCACGCTACAATTTTTCAATAAACCTACTAATTTCCAACAAGCCTATCCCTAGTCACATTCCCTTCACACTACAATATTTCAATAAGCCTACTAATTTCCAACAAGCCTATCCCTTGTCACATTCCCTTCACGCTACAATTTTTCAATAAGCCTATTAATTTCCAACAAGCCTTCCCCTAGTCACATTCCCTTCACACTACAATTTTTCAATAAGCCTATTAATTTCCAACAAGCCTATCCCTAGTCACATTCCCTTCACGCTACAATTTTTCAATAAGTCTACTAATTTCCAAGAAGATTATCCCTTGTCACATTCCCCTCACGCTACAATTTTTCAATAAGCCTACTAATTTCCAACAAGCCTATCCCTTGCCACATTCCCTTCACACTACAAATTTTTCAATAAGCCTACTAATTTCCAACAAGCCTATCCCTAGTCACATTCCTTTCACACTACAATTTTTCAATAAGTCTACTAATTTCCAACAAGCCTATCCCTAGTCACATTCCCTTCACGCTACAATTTTTCAATATGACTACTAATTTGCAACAGGCCTATCCCAAGTCACATTCCCCTCACGCCACAATTTTTCAATAAGTCTACTAATTTCCAAGAAGACTATCCCTTGTCACATTCCCATCACACTACAATTTTTCAATGAGCCTACTAATTTCCAACAAACCTATCCCTAGTCACATTCCCTTCACGCTACAAATTTTCAATAAGCCTACTAATTTCCAACAAGCCTACCCCTTGTCACATTCCCTTCACGCTACATTTTTTCTATAAGTCTACAATTTTCCAAGAAGGCTATCCCTTGTCACATTCCCTTCACGCTACAATTTTTCAATACGTCTACTAATTTCCAACAAGCCTATCCCTAGTCACATTCCCTTCACACTACAATTTTTCAATAAGCCTACTAATTTCCAACAAGCCTATCCCTAGTCACATTCCCTTCACACTACAATTTTTCAATAACCCTATTAATTTCCAATAAGCCTATCCCTTGTCACATTCCATTCACGCTACAATTTTTTAATAAGTCTACTAATTTCCAACAAGCCTATCCCTCGTCACATTCCCTTCACGCTACAATTTTTCAATTAGCCAACTAATTTCCAAAAAGCCTATCCCTAGTCATATTCCCTTCACACTACAAATTTTCAATAAGCTCAGCCCCTCACAATACAGTTTTCCAAAATTCAACGCTTTGCCATTTTCACCTTGCTCCTCGCACTCCTGATTATTGAAATATATTCCTGTTTGTTCTTCCATTCAGAAAATGTGTACGTCGCATTGAATGAAAAAAAATATCGCATTGGCGTTGTAACAAAAAACTAATAACAAAATGTCCCTGAACATTTCTTCACTAATTTTTGAATTTCCAATAAAAGTTGACTTTTTCTAAAAATATTTGTTGGTGGTGTAAAATGTTTCATCGAAGAATAGGAAGCTTTTATACGTGTAGAACACTCACACATACGAGATTATCAACTGACGTAAAAAGACCTTAGAAATCGCCTGTCATTTCACCTTGGTCCGGGAGTTCAGGGAACTATGGCCATATTTTTCTGAGCTCAAAAAATGTCATTGTTTTCTTTTTATATCCCTTCGTTTCTTTCTATTTTCAATTTTCTTCCCCTTTTTGTGTCTCTCAATATTTCCCTCTGTTTTCTTTATCTCCTATTTTATGTCAGTTTATCATTATTTCTATCTTTATTTCTCTTTCTTGCTTTCTTTCTATCGCAAATCAGTGGTTAGCACGCCATTTTATTCGGGTGGCACCAAGTTCAAATATCGGCCCTGAGACAGAATATGCTGAGGCGCTTCGTAGTGTTACGCAATACCACAAGCTTCTTTCGTAATCCATTCTAATATATTATTCATATATTATTCACTATCAACATCGTACTTGATGCTCCATTGTCTATGAAACGGCTTCGTTAAATAAGCAATAAAAATAAAAATTTTGTCCCTGCACGTATTTAAGCACCACATTACGGAGGAGTTTAGTGAAAATGAAGGTATGGCTCCGTTCATTTTAATTTCGTCACAAGATGATTATGGCTGCTTAGTTTTACGTCCTTTCCACTCTGAGCTTTGGGAGAACCGCATCCCAGAAAAATTCTGAATGCCGTGTTGAAAGTCTCTGACATTCAGCCAATCGACCCCGCTTCCTTGGCCTTCTAGCCTACAGCCTAGTCACTATACCTTCTGGAAAAAGCTAACTCGTATTTAAAAACAATAAACAAATACTTATTTTCCCATTTGTCTCCTTATTTCTCTCTGTCTGAACGTTGTGAACTCACCCTGCGTGTTACTGGTTTCCGTATGACTGGTGAGAAAAATCAGCTTTGATGCTCTGACCAAATCTGCAGCCAGTCTTACCTTTATGATGTTGCTCTATATGATATAAATATGTACAGTACATACCGAAGGGGAAAATGTCCTTGCTAACAGCAAGCAGTGGGAAAATTGATTCTGACTATCGTGCACACAATAATGCGCGCGCACACGTTTCGATATGGATCAATTGTACTCATTAATATGTAACACTCAGATATCGCGTCATCATACGAAAATTTTTACCCCTCCTCCATTTATTTTTGGGTGATCATACTTTTTACTAGTGTTGCTTGTCGGTATATTTTTATGCGGATTGGAAACACAGGCCTTTTTGTGAGGTGAGCAGAAAAGTAGATTAAATTTTAATTTCAAATCAATGGATTAATAGGTTTAAAATCTAAATTTTGTATAAGCTTTCCTCCGGTTTCATAACATTTGAATGATGCTCGATGTTTCCGGTTCCCAAAGTTTTATCAGAGTGCACACCATTTTCAAAATTTATCGTATTACGAAAGTGTTGTCGCATTTAAGGTTTCACAGAAATAAGTAACATCTCGCTCATTTGCGACGACAGTGTCACATCTCAAAATTTGTGATTTTTCAGGAGAAGCTTTTAAAGGTTTTGAATTGCTATAATTTTCTATGAGTGCAACAACGACACAACTGCTCTCCAGCGGTGAGTTTTGCAAACTGCGTTATGACACTATACCTGTTCAAAGTGCATCTGTAAACGTTTCTTTCTATACCAATAACTCAAAAATGCCAAATTTTGAGTTGTGACACTCTTGTCGCAATTGAGCAATATGTGAGAAGACTATTATGAATTTTATATTCGTGGTTCTGTGCATCGTAATTCTAAGTTGAAGCAATCCAACGAGATGCAGCTGTATGCAGATATTTATTTACTGCTAAATTACCCTACATGTTTCGGGCGTCCATCGTGCCCATCATCAGGAGTACATACAACTGTAGTTGCAGCCTCTGATACGGATCATACTCTCTGGGGAGCAAGCTTCCTCAAACCTGACCATATGAGTCCCTTATTTGGTCATGTTTGAGGAAGCTTGCTCCCCAGACAGTATGATCCGTACCAGAGGCTGCAACTACAGTTGTATGTACTCCTGATGATGGGCGCGATGGACGCCCGAAACATGTAGAGTAATTTAGCAGTAAGTAAATATCTGCATACACGTACAGTTGCCTCTCGTTGGATTTCTTCAACCTACTATTATGAATGTTTCGCTCTGCATTACCTGATATGCTTTGGTAGTATGCGCAAAGAAAAATGTACATTTATTTTATAATATAAAGCTCAGAGAAGAAATTACGATTATAATTTTCATTTAAATGTATTATATGGTCAATCTCACTCGTAGTATAAATTAAATAATAATTATTATTAAAATTCGCGTATTTAATTTCCAGTATTAGACTAAGCTTACAGGTTTCTGCTGAGATATTCTGTGTATATGAAATATAACGTCAAAGCTTCGCACATTCTTCGCAATTCTTACCACAAAAAATATTTAGGTGTGTCTCTACATCTCCAGTGCCCCATCAGTCATCGTCTTCAAACCGAGAACTTAATATACGTATATCTATTTCTGTTACAGTGTAGTGCTTTAAATGATGGAAAATATGTCAAAACCTGCGTTTTTTAGAAATATAATACCACATAAACATTCCCAAATCTAAAAAAAAAAAAATTCACAAGTTATTCACTTTCAATACGATTTCGACATACACATGTAGGTGGTCTATAGAAGCAAGTAAAATGAATTTGGATCAAAGATTTTACGGGAAAGAGACATGAATTTGGATCAAAGATTTTACGGGAAAGAGACACATGGTGTAGTTTCAATCAGCTCAAAATGTTTCGGATGATAATTTCGCCCATTCTAAGGAGCACTAGACTGTGTTTACAGCTTGTGGTATAATGCACCGACGATGCTGCCTGCTGGTGACCAAGATGAGGTGGAGCTCTATTTCCACCTCATCCTGGTCACCAGCAGGCAGCATCGTCGATGCATTATACCACAAGCTGTAAACACAGTCTAATGCTCCTAATGATGAACGAAACTATCTTCCGAAACATGTTCAGCTGATTGAATCTACTAATAAATTGTTATTGTCACATGTAGTTGGTTGTTTATATCATTGTATCAATGATACACGATCACACAAATATCAAATGTTAACTAGAGTAAAGCGAAATAAAGTCAGATATTCCTAACTGGATTTCCTGGCAGAGAGGCACAATTGAGGTAGGACACTTCTGTTCACAATTTCAACACCACTGCGTACTAACATTTATATCAGGGGGAATGGTATGGTCTGTACATCAGTGGACATCAGTGGAGAGACAAAAGTCTCACACAAACGTCAGTTTCCAAACATCGCAGGGGCCGCCTGGTAAGAATGCATGATTTTGAAAATTATATCAGACAGGAAGTTACAGAAAGTGGCTTTGTGGAAGTGAACTAAACTTTGCTTTATGATTATAGGTTTCAGGGGGATGTGATTAAAATCCGAGATACAAAAAAAAAAAAGCAGAGATAGTTTTGCAAGTTCAATGACTCTCAGCTTATCCTTCACAGGAATTTAATTTCAGTACCGAGCTAATACTGCAGGCGAGGGAATATATGAGTTAAATTCATTAACCTCATTTAAAAGACAACCTCGTGGTCCTGTCCTAAGAACGGGACAGACCATCGTAATAAGACGACACTTCTCTATCTTGGGACATTTCTAGGGTTTTTGCCTGAGTTTTCGGAAAGTTCATATTGATGTGTCAATTCGAAAATGATGCAGTTGCAAGTATTAAGGAGAAAGTTATGATATTTACTAAGCATTTTTAAATTCAGCCATCACATATTACGTCGGGAAATGAATTAATCTATGTTTTCGAAAATTCTTCGACCATATTCTAATAAACAGTGGGGTGGCAAAAACCTTCAATCTATCTCTTAAGCCAAAACACGCATTCACTTGATACATAAATTCCACACGATTAAAATATATTGTCTATGCGCTACTGATATGCCTGACGTCACTTCGCCTTTTCTATGCATTTACCCGTTAAAATTTTAGGTGACTTGCAGAACAGACGAGTGATATTATTTCTATAGTAAAACCAACTAGATGCACCAATGTATCGAATTTATTTTATTTTGGAATGACATTCCACATGTTTCGGACTGTCTTTCCGTCCATCATCAGGAGTTCAAGACTGTACATACAGCAGTATCTTCTTGACATATGCCTGTTGCTGTATGTACAGTCTTGAACTCCTGATGATGGACGGAAAGACCGTCCGAAACATGTAGAGTGTTATTCCAAAATAAAATAAATTCGATATATTTGTGCATCTAGTTGGTTTTACTATAGAAATAATATCACGATGCACGGCCTTGTGAACGTCAAATGAGTGATTCAGTGTTAAAACTTTTCGCAAGGGAACGGCAAGTGTGTTACACCAGTCACCTGTGTAACCTTCTTGTTTAGGGGTGAAAGTGAAAATTATTAGTATATTAAATTGTAGCTGGGTGTCAGACACAACAAGGTAAATATTATTATTCTTGTGTAAAATAACATAAATTATCTTAAATTAATTATATAATTTACAAATACTTTCGAACATAATTACCTTTTTAAAGCGAAGATTAAATCGAATTACATTTAAAGACCCAGTTCGTACCGCGCAGTAAACACTGTCCGTCTCCGTTTCGAAAACCTCTCTTTTAATGCTGTATATAGAAATAATAGTTTTTTTTGGTCTGAGAGCCTACAAAACACATAAATGCGATTAACAGGAAGAGAGCAGAATATTTGAATGTTAAACCCGGTAATGCATTAAAAAAAACACTAGATTTTAAATTTTGACGTTTTGCTGACCGTGCATCTCAGTATATTTATCTCAGTAATTAACCAACTTTATGCACAAAATTTTTGTTTTACAATAATTTTATTTTATGCCTCTACATATTTCGAGCACATGTGCCCATCATCAGGAGGTCAAAACTGCATTACACAGCCTCTGGTATCATCACACCTATATGTGTGATGATACCAGAGGCTGTATAATGCAATTTTGACCTCCTGATGATGGGCACATATGCTCGAAACATGTAGAGGCATGAAATAAAATTATTGTAAAACGAAAATTTTTTGCTTCAAATTGGTTAATTACTGAGATAAGTGAATAGATTTTAAGTGTCTCAATATTAATTAACGGAATTTTTGGTTTATAACACCGTGTAGTTTCATTGGCGATTTGTACCATAGAGGGTGGAGGTAGCAGCTTTCACCCGGAACGTAGATACGATCTACGAAGCTACACTACACCACATTCAAGAAGGCTGTCGCCTTAGTAGTCAACCATGGTAGGAACATCAAACCTTATGTGATTTTGTCTGTCTGTTTTAGGAACTGATACTCCAAAGAAAGTAAATCTGAATGATTTTAAACAAAATGGCAAATCCTGTAAATCATAAATAATTTATGTGGAGCTTTTTAATTTACAAAAAGGTAAGAAATTATGGGTAACGTAGGTAAATTTGGTCAATTGCATACCTTTCTAATAGGAGGATATTTCGTTAGTTTCGGCTTTTGTCGTAACGCTACAAAATTTGATACGCTTCTTATCCGACATTACGTAAAATTCAGTTTCCTAAACAAGTTACCCTTCGTAACGTCTAGTAACGAAAATTAATTCGAAAACAAAAAAAAAAAGAAAAAAAGATACAGACCTCAACACAACTAACAAATAATAAGCAGGGTGCAAGAAACGTGTGTCATTTTTGTTAAGGAACTTACTTTCATGTGTCTGATGGGACAGTGTATACGAAAAGCGATTGTGTGAAAGACGAAAATTCTACAATAACCACGCAAATATTTTCCGACCACTGGGGCAAAAACTAAATTCATGCAATTTACAGAACACACAAACCCCGTGATGAAATATTAAATTCTAAGTACTTGCTATTATATGTTCTGGATTTCATGGCATGCAGCAACTACACAACAATAATAAGTCACGAACGGATGTGTACAACGAATACACAAAGTATTAGTTTAACTCCACGAAATACAATTGGCAATATCTACAACATTTTTATATTTACATAACTAAACAATAAACACGTTCGAATAGAAAAGAAGAAGCCTTTCAAAATAAGAAATTGATTTCTTGTATTTTGTCTTACCTTCCGAATAACCGAGGCGAGAAATATTTTGGTGGCCCTGTGGTCGCTATTTCAAGCTAGCAAGCAAACGACGAAAGATATAAAACCCGAAACAGATAACAGACAACGCCAATCGGTCACCTGAGGCTCTGAGTACACGCCAAGGAGATAAAACGATTGTCATCGTTCTTCATCTTCTTCCTTCGTCCTCTTTTTTCTTTCCTCTTTGTTCATTTCCAACCCATCCAATTTCACTCACTGCCTACAAAGAAAATAATCTAAGATTCCCACTGTAGCGTTATTGTTCCTATCTGAAGTGCAACTTGTGTTTGCTGCGTGTACAAAAACGGTGTGCGTAGTATTACAGTTCGACTGCCTTCAGGACTGAATGTGTTTTGTTTTGACTGTGAATCACATCAAGCAGGCAGATTGTATAGGTGTGGAATGGATCATGATTGAAAGCTAGTTGTAAAATGAAGCAAGCAATCAGGTATCTTCGGCGGTTTCATTACCGTGTTCAATTAATACTTCCTTTCTATTTTCTTAGAAATAATATTGTCGTTTGGAGCAGTGTGCAAGTGATAAGTTTTCGTATAAGTTACTTTTGTTAGCATTAACGTATTCCTGTGTTACTGCTTACGAACAAATCAAAGCAGCGCAATTTTGATTAGTGAAAATATTCTTAATATCGCTTGAAGTGGAGACTATATAAAGACAACTATGAATGTTGAGTAGGTAGTTGTTGTGATGGTTAATGTCATTGTTGGAGTGATGAGGTTTATGTTTTCCCTGTTATGTCTATCCCTATCTCCTCCAACTTCTATTTCAACTGCACAGGTCGCAAGTTTAGTTCTGTCTGCGTGGATTCAAAACTATGTCGGCCGAAATGGCGTGCGGGCGACGAAGAATCAATAGCCAGACAGGCGGGGAGCGAGGAACTGCATGTGTCTGCTGCACATACTCAGGATGCCCTCCCAATATGGATTAATGTTATCCCCCCCACACTCCTGACGCAACATATTCTCTTCTCTCTTTTAATGAGACTAATGAGACTATAAAGTCCTAAGTAAGAACATAGTGTTCTAATGAAATAATTTGTATAGTGTTTGTATTGTTGGAGGTCAGATTTGTGTATTTTTCACTGCATTTCCTTCCGAATCTCTCTGGTAGAATAACTCAGTTCAACGCCCGTAATGCGGACGCATTCGACCACTTTTAGGAAACCCTAAAAATGTTCCAGTCGCCTCCAAAATACTAATTTATGTTGAAATTAAAGTTTCGATCTCATTTCTTAATTTTTGTGCATTTCTTTTCAGACATACTTAACTAATGATCTTTTTCGACGGGGTAGTCAGAAACTTTGCAGAACCACACAAAGCAGGTGCGAATTTTTTTGTGTTAACTTAAAAGTATCTTTAGTGTCTTGAATGTAGAGCAATATAACACAATTTATGACAGTAACGATATTAATAATTTCCGCAATATTTATCCTTTGCCTTCCGTGACTTATATTTGTTGTTGTTTCTCGTTTTTAGCTCCGTCGTATTTTGAAATATCCCCGAATGATTTATTGAAACGTGATAGGTTTTGTAAATAGAGAATACGAAGGAAAGTCGGACGCATACTATAATATGTAAAAGTCTGTCTGTCTGTCTATACTTATCCGCTTTCGTTGTTAGTTCGTCGATGCGAAGCATGACAGACACCATCATCATTACTTTTCTACACAAAGTCTGTTTGGTAGACGGAAGAATATTTTTAACTATAAGGTGACAAACTGTACCTTCAAAAGATTTTGCTTATTTTCCGCTAGTATAGATTTCTACAATATTTCCCAACTATAACATCTAAGATTGGAAAAATGGCTACGTTATAATCCGCAACAAGCAAGTTTTTTTTATATCAAATATGTAACTATATTTATTTTCCCTCTCTCTGTACAAATTTCACGTGTATATTTAAAATGATTTAAAATAAAACCGGGACTAATTTCATATTTCGCCCTACCACCATATTATTTTGCATCACCAGACAAAACAGACTGCCAGAAATAATTATATGTATGTTTCTTAGATATGCTATTACACAAAATTCCAAGAGATTCAATTAAGTATCCTTAATATCACTCCCACTTGAGAAGTTCTCACGGTCGTCTATCTGATGTTTATGGTAATATATGACACATCACCAATTTGATGGGCCCTAAGTGACATGATATCCATATATATTCCCATAAAATTCCCTTATGATTAAAGCGGATTCACACAAAGAATACAAAATGAAGTGAACGTAAAACAGTTTCAGTCCACGCTAAGCAGGAGTGTAGAGGGAGTAGCTCTACTCGTTCTTAACCACGGTGTTATGTGCAGGTGAGTGGCTAACGTCACGCCCTGGCAACTCTACACCGGTGAAGTACCCCTGGTACTCACTGAATAGGAGCTTGAATGGGTCACACAGCCATTCTGGACGTTTTGGAAAAGAGAAAAATTCCTTCCCCCTGCCCGGATTCGAATCCGAATACCTCAATGATTAGCCCATTCACTATACCGATAAAGCTATCCGTCTCCCACGAATAGGATAAGGTAGGATAGCATGAGCTTGTGTAATTAAATTAAGGCAAAACGAATCGCCCAAATGTTTCAGATTTTGTTCAGAATATAACGAACTTGTTATATATAAGCATTACACTTTGCTGTCACTAATAAGCCCAGATTACGAAGCAGACTCGACAAATGCTTCTTCAACGAATTAGTGTGTCTGGAAGCTGGTAACACCTTGAGAACTGGTGCTGAAACAGAACCTAATTTGATTATACGCGCGTTAGAATTTATACGTTAGAAGAACAAACAAAACAACTAACAACTAATTCTCATAGTTTACTATGACGCCACAAATATGATGATGGTGAGGCCCGGGATTCTGGCTTAACGGAAAGTGGTTACTGAGTTGTGTGTTGCGTTTAGATAGTGATGGGTATAGTGACTCATGGGCCGGGTAGCGTAGTCGGTATAGCCACTAGCTACGGGCTGGACGGTCCGGGGATCGAAACCCGGTGGGGGCGAGAGTTTCCGCACCTGTCCAGACCGACAGTGGGACCCACCCAGCTTCCTGTACGATGGGTACCAGGTCGTTGCCGGGGGTAAAGAGCGGCCGGGGCGTGACGCTGACCCCTCACCCCCTTCCAGTGCGGTGGTCAAGAAAGAGTAGAACTATACCTCTACTCCCTCTATGGGCCGTATGTCCTGTACAGAGCCTCAGTGCCTATACAAGAGTGCACTTTACCTTCGCCTTTATAGTGACTCATACAAGCCCGTTGCAAAGTACTTGGCTTCAAAGTAGCCTATGAAAAACTGGGCGAAGAATGGAGTCTTGGATTATTTAACGTTGCTTCTTTAACTGCATCAGTCAAGCAAAATTAAGTGGTATAAATGAAATATTTGCAATCAATTGTCAAGAATACACAAAGTAGGAGCAATTTTATTTTTTGAGCTACTATACCAGCATTTAGAGTGGTTGAGTAAAATCGCGAATTACAAGCAATTATATCTGGTAACTAAGTACAGGATAGAATCAGGGACCTTTGTGATACGAAGTCGGATTTCTAACCACGCGGCAGCCATATTCTTGATTAAAAAACCGCCAGATCTGAAAGTTAATATGTATGAACAAAATTCAATAATGAAATTCCTTTCAAACTTTGAAAACTTTGAAGTCTGACGGTCGTCTAAATAATATCCATTAAATTCCTACATTACAGGAAACATACTACACTTCCATTATAAATAAAACCCCATTAATGCGAGCAAGGAAATCGCAGTTTACTTTCAGAATCACACAAATCACGTAAGTATATTATGTGGGCAGAATGCAGTTTTTCTTGACTTTCAAACAGGTGGTAATTATAGTAACCCCTTCGCTTTCAGTGTTCAAGTTATGTAAAGAAGCTTTTGCATTAAAAGTTACAGAAAATGGTAGGTCTTCCAGGCCAAGAGTCTGGCTGTCCTGACCTAGGATTCTTGGTGCACTTTCTGGTCTCTGGGCAGATTTGAGGACAGCATCTTTACGCAGCCAATAGCCACTGCCTCCAAATCCTATTTTAACAACCAATTCAGAACCTCGTTCATGCTACGTGAAATAAAATGAGCAGCTGGATCACGGTCGCTGAATAAACTAACGTAAAAGAAGAACGGTCCAGAAAACTGTGGATAAAATGAAAAATAGACGATGCGTGCCTACACTTAGCTTCCACAGTGTTCGATTGCAAAATATTAAAATTTGCTGTACTTTATTATATATATACTATATACTATAAGAAACACACAAGCACATTTAGTGATTGGTCTCAACAAAAATACAATCGTGTTTCAATTACGACAACAATGTTTTAAATGAAAGATTTTTGGAAATATCATGAAATACAGGTCTACGAATGGGTCTACGTACAGGCGTATTATTCTTTTTTTTTACTGTAACCCTTACCCTGCTAACGTGGAGAATATGGTGAGCTCATAATAATGCCAGCAAATGGCAGATAGGATTTAACTCGGTGTTTAAAGGGGTAATACCTTCACTACTTTTGAACACCTCGTGTAAACAATCTTCTAACCCGTATTAAAAAAAAAAAAAATTTTTGGTCATTGTAAAGCAGCAAGAAATTATTTCAGATCCATATTTGCACTTGGTGTCAAATTTTGAAAATCTCATTCACATCACGAAATAAATAAATAAATATTATATTCATAATCATACACGTAACATTGTATTTGCCTTTTTTGAGCCTGATAGACCATTTATTTGTTTCTGATGTGAATGTTTAAGCCCTAATTAGCTAATATTACAATGTAAAGAATGTAATTGCTGTGCAAGATTTGAGTGTCGCACACTGATGCTGAAAAGTATCCAAGTTTTGGAGATATTATGCCATAGACCCGGTAAAGATTTAAAGACGTTTCCGGAGGTCGTGCTCTCTCCATCTTCAGGGTCTAGCATTCCCACATGGAAGATTAATCTGCTTAGACCTTGAAAATGTAGACAGTAGGCTTCTACGAAATTCAGTAACTTATTACCAGTCAGTACGGTGTAACATACCTAAATACTTTAATCTTCAGTATAATTAACCTTTTGTAAAATACGCGAGTAATATTTTGCACGTTAAGAGAACTATTTTTAGAAAAGTGAGAACGGAAACTATTTTGAAAATATACAACACTTTAGTCTCACCTATATTTTTATATGGGTCAGAAAATTGGACTCTAACCGCCTCACAAAGACGAAGAATTGAAGAGGCAGAAATGAAGTTATTGAGACCTCTGGCAGGATACACCATTTATGGCCATAAGACAAATGACTACATACGCCTCGAACTACGGATTACAGGCGTACTAGACAAGATAGACGAATACAAACGGAACTGGCTCCTACACTTGCAAAGAATGCCACAAAATCGAATCCCTTTGAAATCGTACTACTACAGACCACAAGGAGGGAGAACAATTGGAAGACCGAAGGAACGTTGGAGAGAGGAGTTGTAACTTTGGAGACGGAACGGATCAAAAGGTTCAATCCTTGACGTTTATGATGATGAAGAATATTTTGTACGTTACGTCTTTTCGATTTACGAGAGAGAGAGATAGTGCGGACGTGTTTTCTGTGTTCTCTATGGAAAATTAAGAATTTTTCTTTGCTATTGAAGATATTGTTGAAAGCGAACAGTTTTTCTCCCTGTTCTTGTCGCTTACCATTTAGAGAATGCCTATTGAGGACTGTGTTTGCCAGTATCATAAGTCTTGCTATAAATTTAAAAATCTTATTATTTTATTGAACAAATTTTTGGAATTTTCCACAGCAAATTATCCGTCTTATTTTTTGCGGAACGGCCACAAAGCTGTATCGTCCGCTAGTTTTTTTTAATTATTTACTAACCGACTTTGTAATTCTCTCAAACTCCCTTGAAGTCCCTGCTTCGGCATAAGGACCATTTCTCTTTGTATAGTACATGCGCACGGAAGTGGTTTGAAATGTTCATAAATTTAAACGAAGCTCTATTTAAAATCCTACGAATTTTACAAAGGCAAAAGATTTTTTATCTTCCTTCTTTTCATGTATTAATTTATTTTCCCCTTGGCTAGACAGCCCCTAGTGGGCCAGGGCCTCCTAATTTTTGAAGTTCTGCGCTCACACTCAGACACACAAAACTCGGTAAGACTCCTCCGAACGAGTGATTGGCCCGTCGAATATACCTCCACCTGACAACGTACAATACTCACAAGAGACAGATATCCATGACCCCAGCCGGATTCGAACCCGCGATACCAATAATATAGCCTCTGCCAACCCATGCTTTAGACTGCTCGGCCGCTGGGATCATCTTCATGTATAAATAGGACCTCTAATTTCAACTGCATACTTCAAAGATGAACTGCTTATATCTGTTTACTTCGTTAATCAATGAAATTTCGATCATCGTGATGTGCCCACATTTATGCGATATATCTGCAAGATGTTTTAAAAATAATTTGATTCTTCATAATGTGGGTTTTTTATGTGTGTTTTTGGCGCTACAGCCCCCCGTGGGCTAGGGCCTCCTCATTCACGAGGTTTTTAGATCACACACAACGACGCGCCACAGTCAGTAGGACTCCCCTGGACGAGTGATCAGCTCGTCGCAGAGACCTGTACCTGACAACACACAACACTCACAACAGACAAACGTCCAGGACCCCGGTGTGATTCGAACCCACAGTCTCAGCAGGCGAGCAGCTGCAGACCTACGCCTTAGACCGCGCAGCCATTGGGACCGGCCTTCAGTATGTAACTGCTTAAATTACAGTGATAATCTTCGTAAACCCACGTTCATTGACTGTACATTTTGTCCATAAAGAGTTATGAGTTTGGTATGATTATCAACATTACAACAAAAAATTTATATCTTATGGGATATGATCTCGTATCTAAGAAGAATACTTAGACCGCTCACACCCTGAACACGGAAGAAGGAAAGTCCGCTGAAACGCCTTTAATTCTTTGCCAATATACATTGTACAGCGTTAGAGAAGACTTGATCTTCATCAAGAGCCTCAAGTAGCACATAATAACAGCACCTATATACTTGCACATCAGTGTTTGTAACGTGAACTGAAGACCGATTTTTTAAATATGTTACTCATTTGAAGTCCGCTTGATTATATTGTGACAATTTCATTTGGGTATATCTTGTACTGTGTTTGTTTTAACTTGTACAGTTGTTGTTTTAACTTGTTCTGTAATTTGTGG
>Ga0136643_10008604_pt1 | contig 14938 bp, 5 predicted proteins | sample TergutLab28metaG_FD_96883 | JGI IMG/M metagenome (GOLD analysis project Ga0136643, IMG submission 96883) | Labiotermes labralis P1 segment gut microbial communities from Petit-Saut dam, French Guiana - Lab288 P1 (version 3) (version 3) | ecosystem: Host-associated > Arthropoda: Insects >... | reverse complement strand
TTCAATTTTTAAATTTTACACATATTTAAAACTAAATATTTTAATTTTTTTTTTTGGTGAGGTTTCGCCCCTCCCCCTCCCTACTTTTTTTTTAATTTACAAGAAGTTCACAAAGTACGTCATGTAAAATCAGTATTGACTTTTTATAAAATTATAAACAAAATATTAGTAATATCCTTAACATAATTCTTAAGATGTACATGAAAAAAATTCGAAAAATTTTGGAATATGGCTTTTTCATAAACACAAAATAAAAGAGCCAGCGAAATATATGGTAATAATTAAGCATCCAGCCGACGAACTAACTAACGCCATGTCGCAGAGTCCTTCCTGAGAACCTAGTAGTCACTCATTAAGTAAATATTTCCACTCGTGTTAAGGAACCAGAATGCTCATTAACTTATTCACAACAGCTCGCCCATTGCGTCTATCCTCAGTCGAATCGATACAGTTCACAACCTGTCATCCTATTTCCTGTATATCCATTGCGATATTTCCTTGTATGCACCTCTGCTATTCCCAGTACGTGTCACGTGAACCCACACCCTTTTTTTCTATATTCCACCACTGGAAGTGTGATGAGGAGTGTAGATCATTAGGTTCCACATTATGCAGATAACAATCATCACTAAAATATGTAAAAGGTAAAGTGATCCCGTTACAGGCCCGGTGTGGCCCAGAGGGTGGGTAGAAGTATAGCTCTACTCTTCCATGACCGCGACACTAGAAGGGCGGTGAGTGGTCAGCAGCACGCCCCGGCCGCACTTTACCCCAAGGAAAGACCCGGTACCCATTTTACAGGTTACTGGGTGGGCCCCAGGGCCGGTCTGGACGGGCGGAAAATCTCATCCCCACTGGGATTCGATCCCGGATCGTCCAGCCCGTAGGTCAGTCGCTATACCGACTGAGCTACCGGGCCCACACTAAAATATGTATGCTGCATACAAAGTACCATAACAACGACATTCATTCATCCCCAGTGCTACAGTGTGCTTACGGCTGCCAGCGGTTTCATTGATTTTTTTCTGTCCACGTTCGGAAGTACTGTTCCGTGTGTCACTTTTAGGTTTAATGCTGCCACAGAGAAACGAGAGAGCTAAGACCTTGTGAGAGTGTTTGGCTTGGATAGATAGGCTAAATTCTATTACTGGAATGGGCTTTTAAGACGATTGAGTGTGGTCACTTGGGGGTCTCGTCCTTAGTGCGAGGTTCTGTAGGACATCAGTTCGTCACCATAGCAACAAATGCAACGCGGCCTAGACAAGTTAAGGCAGCAGTTTGCTTTAAATTGCGTTGATTTGTATGCGATTCTGTTTTCTTCTGTTTTGCTCTCCACTGACCTCTACTCCTGCTGTTTCTTTATGTTTCTCTCGTTATCCTTCAGTGCACATGCTTCGTAGCTGTATGAGCGTTCTACTCAAGATGCGAAGCAAAGAGATTCGCTGTTTTCAGAAATCTTCTGGGGTTTTCTATATATTCTGAGGATTTGATTTGAAAAACCCTTTTTTTGCAATGCGTCAATAAACATAGCAAGCCATTACCAGTCAATAAACATAGCAAGCCATTACCAGTCAATAAACATAGCAAGCCATTACCAGTCAATAAACATAGCAAGCCATTACCAGTCAATAAACATAGCAAGACATTACCAGTCAATAAACATAGCAAGCCATTACCAGTCAATTTATTTTTTATATCTGGTTAAATTTAAAATTTAAACTACTGAATAACAATCCGTAACAAAGAATTATTGTGTATTACACATACATTCGAACACAACTATATTTCACCTAGTAGTACAGTAGGAATACAACTACATGTTTCGGCCCTATATATTGGCCATCTTCAGGATGTGATTTAACTTACAGAGCAATTATACAAGATGTGTGGGATGTTTTTTGAGGGCGTTTGGGATTGGGTGGGGGGGAGGGGGGGAACGAGATCTCATTTTTTCAATAGTGGGTACGTGTAATACACAAATTCTTTGTTATTGAACCAACACAACGGGGATGACGCACCTCAAGATAACAATTCGTAATGCGTATAACGGAAGTACGTCACCAAATAACGGAAGTACGTCACCAAACAAGCAATTGTCACTTAGTTAAAACTTTGAAAATGCATTCTCTTGAATCACTTTGATCACTTTTAATTATTAACCAACAAATGCACTATATAAAATTTCACATTAAAACACTTAAAATCATTCCGACATGTTTCGATCCTAAGATCATCCTCAGGGAGCTACGTTGTTCCTCGCTAAAGTCATTTTAAAAACATTCACAAAATAATTCCATTACATTAACATGGTGTTGTGGCAGCATATCTGTAATATGAATTATACTTATTAAGTAACAGTCAAAATAGTTTAGTAAGAATGTCAAAATAATCTCTTGAATTATACTTCTACATAAATAACGCATTTTATGTACCAACTGTGCGCAGTAACACCACAAAGCGTTTAATTGATCAGAGAAATGGGAGGTTTTGTTTTTCTTCTCATTCTTATTTCAAAGGATGATTACATGGTTGTCTTCACACTCTGATTTCGTCCTGCATTCTGATCTCGAGACATGACCATGTACTTAGTTTTATCAGCACTTACTTCCAGTCCAATCTCCCTAGTAGCAGCTACTATAGCTTCTGCGTTTTCCTTTAGCTTATGTATGCTTCCTCCCATTATATTAACATCATCGGCATAAGCCAGAAGCCGATGTGCACCATTTAGTTTCAAGCAATACAGCTTGAAACTAAATAGGTTGCATACGGAGATTCCTGTCTTCTGAGATATGGCGCATTGTGGACTGAAGTTCTGAGGCATTACTGCAGCCATCGTCAGGTTTTGGCAAAGTTTTTGGTCAACCCTGACGATGGAGGTAGCAAGCTTCTCCAGAAATTGGTACTTATTTACCGTAATGTGCAAGCACATGGAATCGGACTGCTGCTGGTTAGGCAGTTGAGCAGCATTGCTGTGAGCACCACATATAGCGACTTGTTTAAGGATCGGGGCTCGCAAATTGGCCTGATAGCAAAATTGGGGAATTCTTTTTTTCTACGTAGTAAATGCTAGTTAGGTTAGGTTAGGTTAGGTTAGTAAAGGCTAGTTAGCTTCCACGAGATTATTATTTTGTAAAGGTACAGGTGACCTTATACAAAAGTCAGCAACACGCCATGGTATATTAGGACCTTCCGTCGTTACGGGCCTGTAATATACATACATCAACTGTCAGATGTTTAAGTGATTTGACATTGTGACAAATTTGGAGTGTTTTTGTATTTTTCGGTAAAATAACTAACCCATTTCCTTTTGTAAGTGTAAACATGTCAAGATATGAAATTTTGTGTTTTATTGACCGTGCATCTCGATAAAATTGTGTAAAGAAAAACCAACTTGATGCACAACTTATTCTTAATATATTTCGTCAACCTCTACATGTTTCGGGCGTATCTAGGCCCATCATCAGGAGGCACAACCGTATGTATACAGCAATTGGTACTTATAATTCTGTCTATCGTGTTGGTTAGATTGTTCCAATACAACCAGCACAACAGACAGTTATCTAAAAAGAATAATAAGTACCAATTGTTGTATACATGCGGTTGTGCCTCCTGATGACGGGCTTAGATACTCCCGAAACATGTACAGGTTGATGACATATATTAATAATAAGTTTTGCACCAAGTTGGTTTTTCTTTACACAACAAGATGTGAAAGTTCTTTACTCAATATTAGTAAAATAAAATTCTGATGCCTCTTGTATAATGTATTGGCTTGTAAGCACCAAATTACACCGCTGTCTGAGCAGACATGTATTCATATGGAAAATATAATTTTGTCTACAGCAGACTGTAAATTAAACTATAGAAAAGCTAAGGATATTGCTGCTTATTGCTGCTTATTTACTCTGCGTCTTCCTGACCACTAAAGGTAAAGCAACCCCTTTACAGGCCTGGAGTGGCCCAGGGTGTTCCAGGAAGTTAAGTTTCCCAGATTTCATGACAACGGAACAGGATGTTGGTAAGGTTGTCAGCCTTACGCACCGGCCGCCTTTACCCCCAGGAAATAGTCCTGGTACTCATTTCTGTTAGAGGCTCAGTCGACCCCAGCTTCCTGACCATTGTTGCCTTTAAAGAACTACAACAGACCCATGTGTACGGTCCCAAGCGATCAAGCAATACTGGATCCTGATTGAGGTCGTTCGTGGTTTGCTTTGTTTTTTCCGAACGAATGATGACAGAGCGCCTGACACCGAATGCTGAAATTTTCTTCCCAATGTCTCAACGTCATCGACCAAGATCATATCCCCGTGTCGTAATAATCTTCAGTGACGTTTTGATTGCGTTCATCTGCTTTGGGTGTGGTTCCAGAGCACACTGTTGTAAAGACTGTAATTAATTTCATATTGCACAAATTGCACTGTATTTAATGATTGGCTGAGTAAATTATTTCTTCTCAAGGAAGTGTATTTTTCGTATTTACATAATTTAACCATTTGGCGCCGGAATTATTTTTTTAATTTTAGCACACCCTGTATATAAAATTTGAATAATACAGGAACCAAATATTTTAGAATTATGAAACAAACTGCATTTTGAAGAGAAAAAAAAACGGAGAGTATACACCATGTTTAAAATATTCAGTATATATATTTGTTGAATAAATATATAAAATGCAACTTTGGAGGTTAGCGGTGCGGTACGACCGCTATAGTTGACGTTAGACGTCAAAAGGTTAAGCGAATGCCAGTCCGTTTCCTCTGTCGGTAAGATGTCTACTGCACAACAGGTGAGGTCGATCCAACTTCATGGCGAAGTAATTGGCTTGAGGCTGTCTTTCAGTCTCGTCGTTGTGCTGCACTTAGCAATAAATTTCGGAGCAGCTATCACGTATGAGTTTCATCAGAAGACTTTCGTAGCACTGTGATGAGACGTTACTAACTCTATGTCAAAAAAAAACAGAAAAGACTTGATTTCAAACTTTCGCCATGTTCTGCATGCTGTATTCTTTCTTCTGGGTAATTCTCCGGCGTCTGAATTTTATATGCCGACGTTTCGGGACACTCTTTCTGTTCCATCTTCATAGTCATTCTTCACACTTACGTGCCTATGAAGATGGAACAGACAAGAGTGTCCCGAAAAGTCGGTACATAAAATCAGACTCCGTGGGAATTACCTGGAAGAAAGCACACAACAGAGAAGAAGTTTATTCAAATTTCCCACTGTAAGGTAATTATTTTGTCATACTTTTCCCGACACATTTCCAAAAGCTTTTTCTTAGACAAAAACAAGTTTTGTGTCTTGTTGTGCCAATGCAGTTCCAGCATATTTTATTATTTTTTTTTTTTTTTAGAATTTTTCATACTTTCACGTCTTTATTTTGTGTTGGTTCAAGTGAAGGGCATAGATTGAGGGATCTTTATACCTTCAATGCCCATTTCGGCTCTCTGTCCTTATCATTAATTCCCCACACGCTGCTAGCCTCGGTGCACCATAAATCCGTGAATGCCTTGTAAGGTATCACAGATTAAAACCTCCTCCTGTTAGGACGTATTTGGAGTTCAAACCTCATCGTCTCTCGAAGTTTAAATAGTCTAGCTTATTTACTGTAATTTTCTGTACGTAAACAAATTTTTTATAACATCTTAATTTATTAAAACGGAAAAAAAATATTTTATATAAATTGAGAGTGTCCAAAAAAGTTGATTGATCAGAATATTTGAGTGTTAAAGAAATAAACTGACAGGAAAGTGGAGAAAACAACATTTTGAGGGGTGTAACAGTACGTGTTATATCCACGTAGTATTATGCCTACTAACACATTACAGAGGAAAATATCATGTCGAATTCAGCCCACTTAAGAGCCGCGGAATTCATACATTTTGTCTGAGAATATATGGGGGTGAGGGAACTTGGAGAATTTGCGCTTGGATGGAACGATATTACTACAATGGATCTGAAAGGAATAGAGCCATACGTGTCGTCTGGATTCATACAGAGCTTTAAGAAGCCCAACAGACAGGCTCTTGTGAAAGTCCTACTGTAGTTAGAGTCAAATTAAAGACGGGGTATTTCTTAATTGAATTAACGAAAATTAGGTTCTCTGTGCATTCAATCAGTCATTCAGGTGTTTAGTTGTGTATCAACGAGGCGCGTGATTAGTAATAGGCATAACTGGCATCTTTTTTTAAAGCATGTGTTTTGCTTGTTTTCAATATCTCGGAAGAATTTACTGCCTCCATCTTGAAATTTACCAGATTGTTCAAAGGGATCTGAAGGGCAGTCCCTTATTAAAAGAAACCGCCGTGGAAAAGTTTAAAATTTCTAACGTGACTTCGTTTGTTTGTTGGTGCTTTAGTAAGTCAGGTATTCAACTATTCAGACACATTTCCTTTTTATTACCGACTAAATACAGTTCCAATTTCCTCCGTTCCTATTGCCATTTACGAGTCCTGTTAATGTCCTTCTAGCAAAACGTTCCTCCTTTTGACATGTCCCAGCCTTGCCCAATAAATTACATGTACTGACGTCATAGACTTGGATCTGACTCAGAATAGTGACAAGTGGCAGGATTTTGGAAGCACGTTAATGGAAATACGCTTTCTACAAAATGCTTGGAATTTGTTAATTACATGATTACATACTAGATTTTTTTTTAAATTACGCGTCTTCAAGGAGCTGGTTTGTTACTAACTCGTTTATTAAATATTTAAAAAAAATCAGCGGTTTAAAAATAAAACCTTCTCAGTGACCAAAAGAGCTCCGTGTCTTGCAGTGTTTACAGGTACTTTTTTTTGTGCTTCAAACTTCGGAGGAATTCAGCATTTACTCATAACTTAGCCGAGCTTACAAATTAGCTTCCCAATTTATCAAAAGCGAGAAATTCAAAGAAGACTGATCAGCATAAAAATTTCTAAGAAATATTATTGAAGCGTAAAAAACACGTTATCGACTTTGAATTCACTTCAAACTTCTCCTTGCTTTCCTTCCCCTGTTTGTTTTCCCAGTAAACGAAAATAAAGTTGGAAGCCTTCAGCTTGGTTCATATCGCACACAATTTATGCATTGCTTGAGAAAAGTCAGTGATTGTAATACAGCGCTGGAAGTGGTTTGGACGTTGAAAGTGTCTGTCAGAAAAATATGGAAATCTTTTAGATATTCTTTACTGAAATGAGAACTTCCTTCCTTTGTTGTAAACACCGAGGTAGAATTCTCAAAACCATCAAACAACCTGCGTTTGTAATTCCATTTTACGTTTTTTAGTCAATGGATTGTTACAAAACTTCGTCCGGTGACTAGAAGAGCTTTCAAAGCCTTAAAGTACACAAAAAGGGACGAGATTTTTATTCACAAAATATGGAACGCAAGAGGATGGAACAAGAGAGAAAACATGTACTACACCATGAATAATTCAGAGCTTCAGAATGTGTTACTTATAGCAGTGGTTCTGAAACTGTTCAATATCGCAAAACTGGCAAAACAGCAGCAGGATTTCCGAGAATTAACACTTTGTAAGTCTCAAACTTCAACGTACAAATGACGGTCGGGAGAAAAAAAAACCCCTCTCTATAAAAACAACATACAAATTTGTATGATTTATCGAGGTAAACATTTATAATTGTTTAATTGCGGAGAGGTGAGTGGACAGCAGATTCGCTCGGTGGCTCATTTACTTGAAGATATTTCATGCAGACCGAAATGTAACTGAAATATTTATGTTGCCCCTTGATAGTATCTTCCAAATGCAGTTATAATTTGGTATAATGTAGAAGGAAATTACAAATTATGTCCCTTCCTTCAGTGGTTTGGGAAAATAATCAGGCAGACCCACACGACTCCCACATTTTCCTCTTCAGTTCATGAATAGAAAGCAAATGATTGCAAACACGTCTGTTGTTAGGCCCTTACATATGGGAATGATTGTGGGATATTTTCTTTTTTTCGACGATAGGGCCGTTGTATTAGTTTCAACTGCTATTTGGAGATAGTAATTTACTAATTCTATACAACTTGGGATTAATAAAGATGCATGTTAATGTAATTTTTTATTCAAGTTTATTTAATCCGATTATTCGGAACAATGTAATTAAATCGGAATTTGTTTAAGCCTAAGTGATGTAAATATATATCTCCTCAGGCGGTGTACAGAATGCGATGAATTAAATTGTTCTGTATCGAATTTAAACACTAATCTCGGATCAGGGAAAGTAAGTATCCAGATAATTCACTGTCCATCTGCCTGGAAGATGTATCGCTACTGCCAGCTTATAACCACTTCTAATTTTCATCTTGAATTTTGGATATTTTTTTTCACTTTCAGACTCTCCGTCTCTTTGCTTCTTCGGTTTGTTATTGGTGTTGACCAAAGTTTTTGTGTGCAAAAATATGTTAATCGGTGGAGCAGAGGATTTTTTTTTCAACTTTCACAAGCCGAGTTTAATCTTACCCTAACCCATTCTTTAGGTGCATCACGCCCGTTGTGTTTTATTTACAATCAAAAGGGGTTCTTTTGAGTCAAAACACAATTATCGACAATTGTGTTTTGACTCAAAAGAACCCCTTTTAATCAGACTGACCCATGCTTCCAGCATGTGGCATACATCATGTGATTTGAAAGTCTTCAACATGAAATGGAAGTTTAAGTAACAAAAATAACGGATGATTGAATTAAATTCGGAATACACAGTGGGGCTACGGTCTGGACAACCGCAGATCCGTGGTTCAATTTCCATAAGAGGCAACAAATTTTTCTCGTCTGCGAAGAGTAAGGATTAGGTCTGGGTCCCACCCAGAATTCTACACAGGCACTGCACTAAAAACCGGAAGGTCGCGGGTTCGATTTCCTAAAATGTCATTTGGATTTATCATTGGCTTAATCCTTCCGGCCGCAATGTGTCCCTGGTGTCGACCTAGCCTATAAAAGAAGTGAATACCAGGGATATCTTCTGGAGGGTAAATGTGGCTGGTTCATGAGGATGACAAACCACCTTCATGTGCCTATTGTCTTGAAATCTGGGAGCCTCAGACATCTGAAGCCCTAAAATACTGTTTGGGTCGGTAATTGGATAATTTTACTTTTATCTTTAGCTTTTCCTTGGGAGTTTAGCGGTAGGGGTGTCAAACCGACAGTTTAAGTACATCTAGTGACACGAGTAGCAATGGGTGGAGCTGTATATCCATTGTTGCTTTATGCCTGCATCATATGTAAAGCGATCACTTCAATTATAAGACATTAAAATAAACAACGCTGCAACATTCTACAAAGTGTTGGATGTAGTTTATGTAATTTTCTTCACCATTTTGCCGGGTTTTCCTTCTTCGTTTCAAATACACGCCTCAGCCCTTTACTGTCAGCCACCTCCGTTCTACGCTAAAAGTTCAAAATTCTCGTCCATATAAAATAATAGATACAAACAAACGTGTCTGTATTTTACTGTTAGCTTTTGAGGTAGACTTGTAGAAGATGAAATTACTCTATTCTCACAAAAAAAAGACGCTCAAAATTCCCCAAAATAAATTTCTTTTAATGTCATCTTGTAACGAAACTGATTTTTTACTGAAGTTCTGAATTATTTTAAATGTACCGCATGTTCAGTGGAATTACTGGTTATCTTTATGTGTCTATCCTGCAATGTAATGAGACTCAAATTGAACGTGATCCTAACCTAGACAAACAAAATCCAGACTGGAAAGTTTAGTTGGTCTAAGCGTGAAGAATCTTTAATAACATAGCAGTGATTGAACTAAGAATAGAATAATGACAAATAACTGAGATTTGATGTAATTTCACCTCTTAAAAACCGAGTTAAATCCCATCTGCCATCTGATGGCATTATTAGGAGCTCACCATATTCTCCACAATAGCAGGATAACGGTTAATTACGTGCGTAGTCTGTGTCATCAGCATGCGAGATTACAAATTATTATGTACCCAAGATTTAACCATTAAAATTATATTGTATTAAAAAGTACATTACATCATCGTTTTATTTGACTGATTTCCTTTTTATGTATTTACTATGTTGTATAACTTATGTCACATTTCCTCAAATCTGTTATTCATTCTGATGCCCTTGTTCGTCTGATGCCGTTGTGCCGACTCTCATTGCAGTGGATAATGACAGTTAATTCGTCCCCTTTACTTTTTTTTAAGATACGCGTTGCATAAAGAAAGAAAAATTTACAAATAACCCTGAATTACTGATTTCCAAAATTTTTAATTACAAACGTATAGATTTTGACGTTTTGCTGACCGTGCATCGCAATATATTTATCTCGGTATTTAAACAAATTTTGTGCATCAAGTTGGTGAATTACTGAGATAAATAAACGTATACATGTTTTACATACCAGCTTTGTCATACGGTACGATATGACTCTGTCTGAATTCTGTATGTGAATTGATGTCTTCTTTCAGTTTCATCAACACCATATATTGTTATAAACTAGTATTAAATCCTTTTATCTACTATGTCTTACTGTTCTATTACTAAAAAATTAATCAAATTCATATTAGTCTTCACTCGCTTCACAATATCATACATGCATGGAACAAGTGGTTTATCATCAAGAGCTCTGTACAGAGAAAACCTCTGGTTAGAATAATTTATTATGAAATTAAATGAATATAAACAAAGAAAAATATATTACGGAAGGATTTAAATGAGTATGCATTAGGCCCATTGGTCACTGTCATTTTGAAGTTTAATACTGTGAATGGCTCCAACTCCTAGCTTTGAACACTACATTACACTAGCTGATTTATCCCACTTACCGCACCGTGCCGAATACATATTACGATTAAATAATACGAATATAGCAGTAATCCTTAAGATGGCATCACAGCATTCTGTCATAATCTCACATTCTCATAAACACAAATTTGTCCTTGTCCACAATACGACAGGGTACAAAGTGAGTAGCAGTATAGCCCCACTCACTATCAATTTCAGTGCCAGAAAGGATGTCTGTTTTACCCTCAGGGAAACAAGGCCGGTACCCATTGAGTAGTAGGTTAGATGGGCCCCAGAACTGTTCAGAATGTGTGTGAGGAGAAGAGGAAAATATCTCGCCCTTACCGAGGTTAGAATTCCAGACCGTCCAGCTCTTGGCAGACTCGCTATACGGACTGGGGTAGGCTCCAGCCTAACCGCACCTAACCTCCAACACACAGAAATCCAAGAACGAAACGACCAATTTGGTAATCAACAACACAGTCGCGAGCTCTTGATGATGGGCATAGTAATGCCCGAAACATGTTGAGCCTATAATAAGTACAATGAAATAATAAGTGGCATCTAATTGGTTTTTATTCTTCAGTATCTTCTCGGTTCAAAACGTGTGTGCATATGGAAACTCGATACACGCACTGACAAGCCTGTGTGAGAAAGTTACGCGGGAAAGATCCTAATGGCACGCGTAGTGTCAAATGCGAACTGAACAGGAAGCATTAAGTAACAATAAACATATTGCTTGAAGGTGCAAACGCACATTCATGTAGCTGTTGTAATTCTAGAAGTAACAACTTTGTACGCACAACAATTTTAATTTTTGGAATTTTGGTGGAAACGTAAACTTTCTATTGAATTGAAGGTGTGGTATGACGTAAGGCCCAGTTCAGAACAGGAAGGGACGGTTGTGGGTGGAAAAAAACTAGAGACAAATAATAGTAAGTGCTACAGAGGAAAGAGAGGCAAATAAGAAAGAATGAAAGCAAGGAAGAAAGGAACAAAGGAACAAAACGAAAAAAAAGGGGGGATTTGAAATGAATTACGAAAAAGATTCGAGGAGGAAACAAAAGAGAACAGCAAGAAAAACAGAATAAAAAATAAAATAGGCTTGCGAAACAAAAGATGTGATGAAAGAGAAAGGAAATGCAGAGAGAAATAAAGGAACGGACACACAAAGGGAAAAGAAAGACCACTGTAATTGTATCGAGTACGTGGGATAACATGTGCATGTCCCTTGTGTGTGTGTGTGTGTGTGTGTGTGTGTCCCTGTTCTGCAACGAACACAATGACACGCCCGTTACCAGGACCCAGCACTGCACGTCATATCACAGAACCAATACCCGGAATCGCTATTCTGCCACCTGCGGCCCTCCAGACCCTGTGTTTCTACGCTTCATGTTGCCATTGTTCTGCAAACTGAGATACAAAATGAAGGATATTGACTTAATGTATATACCTAACTAACGGAAATTTCCCCACATCCACAAACACAGCAGAAAGTGACGGCACTAGATTCAGGCCATATTTACAGGGGATTTGCCCAACCTAACTGTTCCCCTCTGACATTGAAGTCATGTTTTCCGGCATAGACTGTTGGATTCAACACTTTTTTTTTGTTTTACGGTTTCTCACCAAATAATTCCTTGACAAGGCTGTGCAAATTTCCCGACCTTCCTCTTGTCAGGTCGGGAATTAACTTACTAAATACCTTCGTCTGACCTAACGTTAGCGCCACTGTTTACAGCGTCGTAGAACAGCGGAATATCCACAATACCCTCTGAGTGTTATGTTTGTAACCTGAAGTTTCTCTATACGACGCGTTCTTTTGGTGTTTTTACCGACACAGGTGAATATGGGATTTAAGTTCACTTCAGTAAAACCGCGGTGGCTCAGTGGTTAAGGTGCTGTGCTACAAATCGGAAGGTCGCTGTTTCGATCCCAGCTGGTGTCATTGGAATTTTTCATTGACATAATCCTTCCGATCGCACTATGGCCCTGGGGTCGATTCAGCCTCTAACAGAAATGAGTACCAGGAGTATTTCCTGGGGGTAAAGGCGGCCGGTGCGTAAGGCTGAGAACCTTACCACCATCCCGGCCCATTGTCACGTAATTTGGGAATCTTAACTTCCTTGAACATCTGGGCACCTCGGGACTGTAATGGGACTGATTTACCTTCTTTTTACCAACAGAACAGTGCTATAGCAATGAAAAGTAGCATGTGTCTAGATAAGGGAAATGTTCATGTGTTACGTTTATGTATTACATAAATAAGTGGTAAAGTGATCCCGTTACATGCCCGGTCTGGCCCAGAGGGTCGGTAGAGGTATAGCTCTACTCTTCCTTAACCGCGGCACTAGAAGGGGGTGAGTGGTCAGCAGCACACCCCGGCCGCACTTTACCCCCGGGAAAGACCAGGTACCATTTTACAGGAGGCTGGGTGGACCCCAGGGCCGGTCTGGACGGGCGGAAAATCTCGTCCTCACCGGAATTCGATCCCGGACCGTCCAGTTCAGTCGCTATACCGACTGAGCTAACGGGACCTATTACATAAATAATTACTATAAATATTAGTTAGTTCTCTAAACGGTATTAACCAGTTGGTTAAGATAATAATAAAAAACAGGTTAATTACTGTAGGGTGCGTAACGAATCTACGGTAAATTTGAGATAAATTTTATGTTTCAGGGTGCTAAAAAATGACATTGTTCCCATCACGTATTTAGAAGTTAAAAGAATGGATTTTGTACGTTTGAGAGACCGACGGTAAAGGAAGGTCATTGTTGAAACCCAACACACGACTTACTGGTTGCAGAAGATGGCGAAATATCCCTGTATATAAGCCTGATATTACTCAAATATCCATACATGAAAAACTGGCCATTTTGTATAGTAAACATTTGTGCATAATTTTTCAATACATGACAACAAAAGGTCGGACAGGAAAAGGATTACTTTTGCAGGCTCTGTGTTGTTGTGGATGCAATACAATAAGTACTTATTAGATTATAACAAAAGTAATAAACTCTGCAATCAGAGATTAAGTAGCATTATGACGAAATTTATGGGTTTTACTGCTTTTCATATTTCTGTTATGTTTATATGTAATGCATTTATGTGAAGCGTTACAGATGACGTGGGTAGGATTTTATGTAAATATTGTACTTGAACAATGTAATTAATAGAAGACAGGTAATGTACATAGATTGTAATGTAAAGTTGAGGCCCGTTCGTGCAACCATCGTTGCTGTGGGAAAGCAGTAAATGTTATATATTCTGAATGCTTGTTTTTAGCCTTATGTATCCAACATGCAATGCGCATGCGCCATATTTGCATCTGTGTATACTGTCCGGCTGTACAACATTTTTTTTCCCACATTATCTCATAAACGTCATGATTTTCGAAAAAAAAAATGGTTATTGGATTTGAAATGTGTGTTTTGATTTTCTTTAAAACGTTTGTCTGAAATATTTTTCACTCTAAGAAGTGAGCGAAATATGATCAAAAATTTATGTTGGTCATTCTTGTCGAGTATTAGTGAAACGTTGTACTAGTTCTACATATTTGCAAAAAATTCAAAAATACAAAATTTGATGAAAATCCGTCCAGTGGGACCGAGTTGTTCTTTGCGGAGACGGACGAACAGACATGACGAAGGCAATAGTCGTTTTTCGCAATTTTTGCTAACGTACCTAAATATACTCAGTTCTCATTCAGCACTCGATAAAATATTGACACAGATTTTAAAAAAATACTTTCAAGAACACAATTATTTGCCAAGTACTCAGTTTTCTGGAGAATAAAAACCAACTAGATGCCACTAATTATTTTATTGTGCTTCTTATAGGCTCAACATGTTTCGGGCACTACTATGCCCATCATCAGGAGCTCGCGACTATGATGTTAATTACCATATTGGTCGTTTCGTTCTTGGTGTGCTGTATGTTGGAGGTTAGGTGCGGTTAGGCTGGTGTGGTGTCCGGGCTGCAGGCTAAAACACGTGCTTAAGCCTGCAGCCCGGACACTACTCCAGCCTAACCGCACCTAATCTCCAACATACAGCACACCAAGAACGAAACGACCAATATGGTAATCAACATCATAGTCGCGAGCTCCTGATGATGGGCATAGTAGTGCCCGAAACATGTTGAGCCTATAAGAAGTACAATAAAATAATAAGTGGCATCTAGTTGGTTCTTTTTCTTCAGTTATC
>Ga0136643_10008601_pt1 | contig 14946 bp, 8 predicted proteins | sample TergutLab28metaG_FD_96883 | JGI IMG/M metagenome (GOLD analysis project Ga0136643, IMG submission 96883) | Labiotermes labralis P1 segment gut microbial communities from Petit-Saut dam, French Guiana - Lab288 P1 (version 3) (version 3) | ecosystem: Host-associated > Arthropoda: Insects >... | reverse complement strand
TTGTGTGTGTGTGTTTGTTGTGTGTGTGTGTGGTGTGTGTGTGTGTGTGTGTGTGTGTGTGTGTGTGTGTGTGTTGTGGTCTGCTTTGTAGTAGTCTTTGGTCTGGCGGCTAATCTTTTTCTTTTTAATCACAAGGCTAAACCAGTGGCCACACAAGCAGCATCAGTATCACTTGACATGCTCACTCATCCTGGCCTAAGAGTACAGTACAATACAATATTGCACAATAGCAGTGAGTCGTCTACGGACAGACAGACACACTGCACAACAGCACTCCACAGCAATAATACCGACGGTGTAGCAGCCGCTTAAGAGTCAGCGGACCTGTACGCTGTCATGGCCTGCACACGGACACACGTCCCTCACGTTTCGTGATACCAGTGACATCGGACCACGCTCCGTGATACGGAATGCTTCCGACCGACAAACACAGTGACTGGTGGTGGTGAGAGCACCATCACCTTCGGGCATCCACTCTTGTGGTAGCCACATGACAGCGCGACACAGGGCAGGACCAACTGGCTCCTACGCTCTGAGACACAACGAATTCCTCAGCTCCGTCACTGCAAAATCCTGAAGTCTCTTTGAGTCACAGTCCTACTCCCTTAGACCCTGAACTAGTCCACTAGTTTCCCTCTAAATGTCTTGATCAGTCTCAAGAATACTACTGTGATAGCATGGAAACCTGCCCGCACATCTAGTGCAATGTGTCGCACATCAGTGCAGGGTGTGCTGTGGGGGGGGGGGGCACGATGTGAGGAAATACAGGTTTCCATCACATTAAAAAAATTTGAACCAGTTAGCGACACCGACACATTTACTCAGATAGTCAATTGATTATTTATTTTTTTGGTTTGTTGTTTGGTTGGTTGATTAATTAGTAAGTAAGTAAGTTAGTTAGATTGATAGATAGTGGAAAATCCCACGCTGCATCATACGTATCTGTCAAGTTATGCAATATCTGATGTTCTCAAAGCGGTCGTTGGCAGGCTGCTGCCTTTGTAATGTGACGCCGTGTGTTGTGGTGCGTATTTGCCGACGTTTCGGACTGTCTACTGACATGAGGAAGGAGTCAGCAGGTTCCTCGGAAACGTCGATTTATCTCTACCAACAAACGCAGCGCCACAACTGACGGAGATCCTGACTTGGCACTACAGAGCGTGCACGTGTACAGGTACAGTTACACCTCCTGGTGACAATCGATTGCGGAAAGGCTAACATTAGCCTGAATTACAGTTAAAGTTCCAGTCAGCACCGCGCAGTAAACACACTCCGACTGGGTTATACAAACCAACCAGTTAATGCTGTGTACGGAAATAGTCGCTGTTTGTTCTGAGATCCACACAAAACACATAAATACAGTGGGTGGGCAGCAACAATGCCACACTGTGAAATGCTAATTATGAGGGGGTGCTGATAAGTCCTTAGCCCAACCAGGAAGGAAACAAGCTACAGCGACCAAACTCGGGATTCAATCAACATACTCCCCACGAAGATCAATACACTTCTTAGCCCGTTGCTCTAACTTTTACAAGCCACTCAAAAAAAAAATTCAGAAGGTTGTCTGTCCAACCAGGTCTCTGCAGCAGCAATGACCTCCGCGTCGGACGAAAAATGGCGACCTTTCAATCGTTTTTTTCAGTCCAGGGAACAGGTGGTAGTCCGACGGGGCCAGATCCGTGGAATAGGGTGGGTGATCAAGACACTGGAAGCCCAGGTAGGCCAGTTTCTTTTGGGTTGCAAGTGCCCGGTGAGCCGTGGCATTGTCGTGCAAGATCAAGAACCCCTTGGTGATCTTCCCGCGGCGTTTTTCTTTCAAAATATCCTTCAATTGCACCAGCAGAGATGAGTAATACTCGGCGTTGATAGTTTGGCCCTTTGGAAGATAAGATGCCGTCTTGATCCCAAAAAAAAGTCGAGTGGAGAAATTTTCTAGCGGATTTTTGCACTCGGAATTTTTTTGGTGCGGGGTGAGCCGCTATGCCGCCACTCCATTGATTGTTGCTTTGTCTCCGGGTCATAGTGATATAACCAGGTTTCGTTCATGGTCACCAATCGCGATAGGAAATCATTTGGTTCGCGCCGAAAAAATTTCAAATGTTGCTCAGACGACTGGCACCGATGGCGTTTTTGATCCTCGTTTAGGCATTTTGGGACCCATTTTGCCGAGAGCTTCCGCATGTCCGAATCTTCATGAACGATGGACCCAACCCGCTCACGTGAGATGCCCGGTTGCTCAGCTATTGATTTAGCCGAAATCCGGCGGTCTTCCAAGATGGGTGGTCACTATTTTGGGTCGTCCAGGACGAGGCGCATCACATGTGGAAACATCACCACGTACTAACTGGGCCACGCAGTTTTTGACAGTGGCACATGATGGTGCATGTTCCCCTAATGTTTCTGTCAGAATGGCGTGAATTTCCTTCTGCACCTTGCCTTGGAGGAAAAAAAAAACTTTATGATGGCTCGCATCTCCATGTTGTTGAAATCGCGCGCATCGCCTGACATGCTTCCTTACAGCCCCTGTAACAAGAAAAGACTTGCAATTCGGCACATGAACAGACCCCTCTTTCCAATGACACTGTCGATTCCGCCCTACGATACTTGGAAGTAGGTCGGGCTAAGAACTTATCAGCACCCCCTCGTACCTTTACCTTGCACATTTTAATAATCCCATAATAGTCCCACAAGGAGCTTTCGTAAGAGTATTTAAATGATTGAGTTTTAGAGGTAAAGTTGGCCCTGTGCAAGTCATGCAGGCGTGTATGGAGGAACAGGTGCATCGCTCCAGTCATTCTTACCCCCGCAGGGCGATCGGCTTCACGCGCTTGCCGCTTTACCGCCCCGCACTCGGTGCGGCCCAGTACCGGTTTGGACTTTCTGAGGAGAGACATACAAATATCTCGTACTGTCCAGCCAGCAGGATAGTCACTGTGTCAACTGCGCTACCTCGGCTGCCATTGCACTTTTACAAATTAGGCATTGTGAAAAATTAGAGGATTAAATTTGCAGCTGGTCCAGAACTAACGTGAATACACGAACTTGCGTCTACGGAAGGGTCCTGTAACAGCAGTTCATTCCTCCATTTCCAAGCCGCTCGCACGCTCGCTGGCAGGCTAATCCTTACGGCGCTCACACACACGAAGATACTGATTTCAAGAAACTGCTGCCACGTTGCATGGAACTACGTGCTTGAAATCAGTTTCTTTGATGTGCGAGCAGCCTAAGAGTTGGTGCGAGTAGGATGGATAGGTTAGCACAATGTTACTACATCGCGTACGGTCAATATCAAGAAAATTCCGTCTTGGAGTACGAAGCTTCAAACGAGTTACTGTTGTGGATTTTGTTTGAAATGATAGCCAAAGACGGCGATTCTTTTGAGATGCTTCGGAAACGCCCATAAATATAAATATAAGCCCCCTTCTCGGACTGCTGTCGGATTTCAGGTTCATAGCGGGATGTTTGTTGTGTCAGTGAAGGACGGTGGCAGACTTGAAGGAATGAAGGGACTAAACGGACGGCACTGCTGTGGCAGCGTACTGCAGGGCAACAGTGGCTTGGCTTACTGTGTGTCTATCGAGAGCTCTCCGATATCCGGAAGGCTGCCAAGCCTCGCACGTTTGTACTTCTAGTAACAGCAACACGTAGAGGAAGATTAGTATGGAGCATCGATGGAATGGTAATAGTGACAGGGGAAAACCGACGTACTGGTAGAGAAGAACAACCTGCTCAGTGCCAGTTTGTCCATCACAAATCTCACACTGACCGACCTGGGATCGAACCCAGACCTACGAAAGACAGACGGACGACTAAACACCTGAGCCATGGCACGGGCGGTAAGGACGAAAATTAATCTGAATTACAGTTAGAGGTCGAGTCCGTACCGCGCAGTAAAAACTCTCCCTCTCGGTTATACAAACCAACCAGTTAATGTTGTGTAGGGAAATAATCGCTGTTTGTTCTGAGATCCACACAAAACACACAAGTACAGTGTGTGGGGAGAACGTAGGATTTGTGAGTGTTAAACTGGTTGTACACATAGTGACCACTGGGCTTTAGAGGGGTAAATAAATGAACTGGAATGAAAGCGGAAGGAAGCGGATACGGCATGATGCGAGGCACCCAGCGCCACCGAATTTCCCAGGAGGGGCTGACTTGTCTTCCTGCCCTTAAGAGTTCAATCCTAGACTAGCCTATGTGGGATTTATGGTGGAGGAAGTGGCACAGGGGCAGGTGTTTCAACCAGTCCTTGCGGTTGTCCCCTGTGTCCCTGTCAGCACCATTCCACCATTGCTCCATATTCATCAATTCATTCGTCTGTCACGGACCGGAGCAACAGAAAACGGAATCGAAAAACACGCTAACATAAAGAAGCACAGAAGACCTCAGTGACGATACGAACTCGCAACCCGAGAGCCACCTCTAAGACAACCCATACTACCGTTGTCGGTCTGCCACAGAACGATGTGTGCCCCACGCTATGGGCAAGTTACCTTAGCGGTTTTAATATGTGACACGTTACCGTCAGTCACACTGCATAATGGTACGTCGGCAGAATCAGTCAGCTGGTTCGAGATATGACAGCAGTACGCCCTCTGCACGTTCGTGGTTAGGTGCGACCGATAAAACCATCACAAACATTGCGGTCCATTTGAAGTGTGAAATGCAATTTTGTTTCCAGTAGCTTAGGAAATACTTCTAACAGAAGTTTAAAACAAACTCAAAAAGCATCACAATAAGATCAAAAGTTTATCATTAATAAATTAGAAACAATTTTTTTAATCCTTGCAATTCACTGCATTATCGATCTGGCAGTCTCCTTCCATACAGCTCGAAAACAGCCCAACTTATCTGCTGACAAACAAAGGCTGACTGAGCTGGGGGTCTGTGCGCAGTAAGAGGAGAGTGGGGGAGCCCGATTCGTTAGACACGTGGTCTCAACCCGATTCATAGAAACTAGTCACGATAACTCGATGTAATGATATTAAAATTGGTAATCGTGAAAGGTCAAAATCTCGAAAATCGAGGCTCACGAACTTGAGATTCGACTACGAAAGCACGCGCGCGCGCACGCAAGCACAACGGTGTTCCAAAAAGCCTTCCATTTCTTGCTTCTTTAGTGGATAGTGTCGATAGGCCTACTGCCCGATATTGACGACCGATGTTGAGAAATGCTGTGCTTCTGCTGTGGCCGACCGACCGACCGACCGACGGCGCTGCGATCCAAAGCAGATTTAGCTGAAGAGGCAATACAATAAGAGGTTGCTAGGTGACACTGTGGGTCTATAATCCTTCCTCTGTGACGAATGTCCGGTTTGGAACTTGCGAACAGTAAAATGCAGGTCTTTATATCTTATTCTTGTTTGTAACAGTAAAGTCCACTACAACCTACTTATCTTTTTCATATTTTCCTCGTTTTGAAATTTCCTTTGCAAATATTATTTTCTTCATAGAAAAGCGGAATAAGTGTTCTTCAGGTGAGTCTTTGGTAAAGGTAAAGCAGTCAGTCCCATTACAGGCCTGGAGAGGCCCGGAGGGTTCCAAGAAGTTAAAGTTCCCAGATTTCGTGACAACGGCACAGTATGGTGGTAAGGTTGTCAGCCTTAAGCACCGCCCGCCTTTACCCCCAGTAAATACTCCTGGTACTCATTTCTGTTAGAGGCTGAGTCGACCGCAGGGCCATAGTGCAATCGGAAGGATTTTGCGTCAATGAAATATTCCAATGACACCAGCTGGGATCGAAACAACGACCTTCCGATTTGTAGCACAGCACCTTAACCACTGTGCCACCGCGGTCCCGGTGAGTCTTTGACGAGTTAAAATTGAACGGCAAGAAACCGGATGTTGATAATTGTGCCACAAATGCTACTTCAAGATTCAAGGATTTTTGAGCCTGTCCGCCTGTCTGTCTGTCTGTGGCAGCGATAACCCATCACAAAACAGAGACAGACGTTCAACTGTTGCCAGCAGTAAGATGTCCTGCGCCCAGCACAACCAAAACAGGGGCGCTATGCTGCAGTCGGCATTTCGACATCACACTTTGCCGATCAAGCTGTATTTTAAAACTTTTCAAATTCGTGGCGTGAATAAGCCTGTTCAATGAAATGAGATTTCACATTATCCACCTGGGGCTAAGGTGTGAATATACAAACGGTTGTGCAAACCGTGGCTACAGGCGGGCACTGTGAACACTTACCGTTGGTACACTACGTGCAGTGTGTGTGCTGCTAGTGCACACAGAGCAAGGCATGGCCACGTACTATTTCGCAGGAAATCAGCCCGCCCGGTGCTGACAGGTCCTGTGCTTCCTTCCCTCAGTCTACTCAGACCACTCAGACAGCCCAAACAGCCCGCTCGTCTGAGCGTGTCATCACAATGCTGATAGGATTACACATCACCACGTTACGCTGCACCCAGCCAATAACAACGGCTCAGTGCCGCCCACTACCGCGGCGCCTAACTTTCACGCCACACAGACTTCAAGACAAAATTGAACTAAAGTTCTAAATGACACAAAACAAATTCACACTCGTCGGTGCCTTCCTTCTATTTCGTTACAGTGAGTGAGTGATTGAATGAGTGAGTGAGTGAGCGAGTGAGTGATTGAGTGAATAAGTGAGTGAGTGAGTGATTGAGTGAGTCTGTGAGTGATTGAGTGCGTAAGCGAGTGAGTCAGTGAGTGAATGAGTGAGTGAGTGAGTGATTGAGTGAATAAGTGAGTGAGTGAGTCAATGAGTGATTGAGTGAGTGAGTGAGTGAGTGAGCGAGTGATTGATTGAGTGAATAAGAGAGTGAGTGAGTGATTGAGTGAGTCTGTGAGTGATTGAGTGCGTAAGCGAGTGAGTCAGTGAGTGAGTCAGTGAATAAGTGAGTGAGTGATTGAGTGAATTAGTGAGTGAGTGAGTGAGTGGGTGATTGAGTGAATGAGTGAGTGAGTGATTGAGTGAATGAGTGAGTGAGTGATTGAGTGAGTGAGTGAATTAGTGAGTGAGTGGTTGAGTGAGTGATGTTAACTTAACCTCTTAAACGATAAGCGACAGTACTGTTGTATCCAGTGCTCTCCAGTTTCCGAACGAGCATTACTGACGTGCACAGAGATGTTTATGGAACACTGGTGTACTGACATCATTCAACACGAAGGTTAATTTAAAGTACATTTACAGACCCAGTCCGTACCGCGCAGTAAACACTCCGTCTCTGTTATACAAACCAGCCAGTTAATGCTGTAAAGGGAAATAATCGCTGTTTGTTTTGAGATCCACACAAAACACATAAATACAGTGAGTGGGCAGAACGTACAGTTTCGGTCTCACTCCTAAATGTTTCGACCACATTTGGTAGTCATAAGGGAGAGAAAATATTCAAAACGAATTACCAAAGCAAATGCGAAGTTCATATTTGTATCGTTTGAACACTGAAAGCTAAAAAACGTCGATACGATGGTCTATTTCTTGTCTTGTAAGGTGAGTTTTGTCTCTTGTAGATGAGAAGGTGTTGATGTTTTCTGACAGAACTACAATTGCACTAACGCAATAATTGCACTATGTTTCCTCCTTCAATTTCTAGAACCCACCCTTTTTCTTAAGCCAGTCCAGTAGGTTCATATGTCTTCTTCCTCGTTTTCCATTCAGCTCTCCATTAATAATGTGTTACAGAAGGCATTGCATACGCAAGATGTGACCAAACCAGTTGATGAGATCTTTCGTGGATTTTTAATGACCACAGGTCGGCCAATGTCAATGATTTACCCCACATTATGTCTCCTACTGTACGCCATCATGTAGCCTACGACCAGTGCCCTAACATTACGTACAGTACTGTACGGTACAATACAGTACAGTACATTATAATACAGTAGAGTACAGTACAGTACGGTACAGTACAGTACAGTAAGTACAGTACAGTACAGTGCAGTGCAGTACAGTACAGTACAGTACAGTACAGTAGAGTGCAGTGCAGTGCAGTACAATACAGTACACTACAGTGCAGTGCAGTACAGTACAGTACAGTGCAGTACAGTAAAGTACAGTACAATACAGTGCAGTGCAGTACAGTACAGTAAAGTACAGTAAGTACAGTACAGTGCAGTGCAGTGCAGTACAGTAGAGTGCAGTGCAGTGCAGTACAGTACAGTACAGTAAAATACAGTGCAGTGCAGTACAGTAGAGTGCAGTGCAGTGCAGTACAGTACAGTACAGTACAGTACAGTAGAGTAGAGTACAGTAGCATAGAGTAGAGTAGAGTACAGTACAGTGCAGTACAGTATAGTATAGTACAGTACAGTGAAGTGTAGTGCAGTGCAGTGCAATACAGAACAGTACAGTGCAGTACAGTACAGTACAGTACAGTAGAGTGCAGTGCAGTGCAGTGCAATACAGTGCAATACAGTGCAGTGCAGTACAGTACAGTACAGTACAGTACAGTAGAGTACAGTACAGTGAAGTGTAGTGCAGTGCAGTGCAATACAGAAGAGTACAGTGCAGTAGAGTACAGTACAGTACAGTACAGTGCAGTGCAGTGCAGTGCAATACAGTGCAGTACAGTGCAGTGCAGTAGAGTACAGTACAGGTCAGTAGAGTACAGTACAGTACAGTACAGTACACTACAGTACAGTACAATGCAGTGCAGTGCAATACAGTACAGTACAGTGCAGTACAGTACAGTACAGTACAGTACAGTTACAGTACAGTGCAGTGCAGTGCAGTACAGTACAGTACAGTACAGTACAGTACAATGCAGAGCAGTGCAGTGCAATAGAGTACAGTACAGTGCAGTGCAGTACAGTAGAGTACAGTATAGTGCAGTGCTGTGCAATACAGTGCAGTACAGTGCAGTGCAGTACAGTACAGTACGGTACAGTACAGTTCAGTGCAGTGCAGTGAAGTGCAATACAATACAGTACAGTGCAGTGCAGTACAGTACGGTACAGTGCAGTACATTACAGTACAGTACAGTGCAGTGCAGTGCAGTGCAATACAGTACAGTACAGTGCAGTACGGTACAGTACAGTAGAGTACAGTGCAGTACAGTACAGTACAGTGCAGTACAGTACAGTGCAGTACAGTACAGTTCAGTACAATACAGTGCAGTGCAGTACAGTACAGTACAGTACGGTACACTACAGTGCAGTACAGTAGAGTGCAGTATAGTACGGTACAATACAGTACAGTGCAGTAAAGTACAGTGCAGTACAGTACAGTACAGTACACTGCAGTACAGTACAGTACAGTACAGTACAGCACAGTACAGTACAGTGCAATACAGTACAGTGCAGTACAGTACAGTGCAGTACAGTACAATACAGTACAGTGCAGTACAGTACAGTAGAGTACAGTGCAGTACAGTACAGTACATTAGAGTACAGTACAGTACAGTGCAGTACAGTACAGTGCAGTAGAGTACAGTACAGTACAGTACAGTAAAATACAGTATAGTACAATACAGTACAGTACAGTACAATACAGTACAGTACAGTGCAGTACAGTACAGTACAGTGCAGTACAATACAGTACAGTACAGTGCAGTAGAGTACAATACAGTACAGTACAGTACAGTACAGTACAGTACAGTACAGTGCAGTACAGTACAGTGCAGTACAGTACAGTACAGTGCAGTACAGTACAGTACAGTACAGTACAGTGCAGTACAATACAGTACAGTACAGTACAGTACAGTGCAGTACAGTAGAGTACAGTACCTCCATTGTGTTGCGTCTGTTTAATGCTAATGGCCGCCTACTTTTCGGTCGAACACGAATATCCTGTATATAAGGCTGCACGTTTCGGCATGTTCTTGACATCATCACGCATGCGTACTAAGTCGTTGTATTAGCGGCTCTCTGAAGGACTAATGTGACAAGATGCTGTAATGTACAAGTCAAAACGCTGCAATGTAACATACATTTACATGCTTGCTTACGCACTTCCTTCTTTAACAATTTCCAAGTGAAATATTATCGAACTACAAACGACGTATCTGTAACATTTCCCATGGCCAATGTCCTGTAGCTACGGACAATAAGATCTTACAGCGTTCTGTAGCTACAGACAATATCTTACAGTGTTCTGTAGGTACAGACAAGAAGAATGAATGTTATTAATTCCTTCATCACATGCGGCACTGAAGTGGTGACAGCAGAAAGGTTTTGTAGTGTCTCTACAAATGTATCGGAACATCTTCCCCTGCCTGTAGTTACGGTCAGTAATATATCACAGCGCCTGTAGTTATTGACAGTAATATCTCACAGCGCCTGTAGTTATTGACACTAACATGTAACAGTGCCTGTAGTTAGGTCAGTAATATGTCACAGCGCCTGTAGTTATTGACACTAACATGTTACAGTGCCTGTAGTTACGGTCAGTAATATGTCACAACCCCTGTAGTTATTGACACTAACATGTTACAGTGCCTGTAGTTACGGTCAGTAATATGTCACAACCCCTGTAGTTATTGACACTAACATGTTACAGTGCCTGTAGTTACGGTTAGTAATATGTCACAGTGCCTGTAGTTATTGACACTAACGTGTTACAGTGCCTGTAGTTACGGTTAGTAATATGTAACAGTGCCTGTAGTTATTGACACTAACGTGTTACAGTGCCTGTAATTACGGTCAGTATTATGTCACAGCGCCTGTAGTTATTGACAGTAACATCTCACATTACCTGTAGAGAGGGACATAACATCTGACAATACCTGCAGGGTGGATCCCTGAATTAATCATGGTGACACACAGGAAGTCATAACCATTTATGAAATTCCGAAAACAGACGAAATGGCAACACATCGGCCACGTTCCTGTTTGAACTGAAACAAAAATATTTACACTCGAATCTTTAAAATGAAATTTTTTTTTTCTTTCAGGCGTGTTGAAAATCTGGCGATTGCATTCGAAAACTGATTACTAGCGTTTCCATGGAGTTGATAAAACTTTAGTTTTTGTTCGAACTGAAGCACTCCCGTCGTTCAGAGCACCACTGAACGAAACACTGTCCACAGCGGAGATTCTGAAATCTAAAGCATTGACCAAAACATTGAAAACTGTATGGCCACGTCATTTGTTTAACCATTGAAGCCCAGTGGTTGCCTTATATATCAATGGATTTAATACTAAAAATTCCAGGTTCTGCCCACACAGTGCACGCGTTTGTTACATGTGGACCCCAGAACAGTGATTATTTCCCTACACAGCATTAACTGATTGGCTTTTATAATCGAGGTGGAGTGTGTTTACTGCGCGGTACGGACTGGGTCTTTAAATGTAATTCAGGTTAATTTTCATCTCACTTAGTTTAAATGTACAATATTTAGATGATATGTGAGTCAGACATTTAGAAGTGTCTTTCTGAATGTACGGCTTTACGCTTTTTATTTCCTCAGTTTTCAGTTCAATTCGCACTGCAAAACAACCCAAACCTAACCTCACTATCTCTGCAATGTTGCAACAGAACTGTGTGCATTCGGTGCGATGTAGCTTCAAAAATGCTTTTCATTTCCTAGTTCACGGCTACTAAAGTCCTCAGTCACAGTGCGATGTGATAACAAAGCGCAGTCGATATTTTTTCTCTTACGTCGGCCATTAGTTTTCGTAACGCGGACAATCAAACAGATCACACTATAATTTCAGCTATATTTATGGGCGTCATGGGCTGTAGAATTCATTATACTTGTGCACTGCATTTGTGGTGTTTAAGGCGACGCTGCCAGAGTCCCATAGTGTAGCAGTCAACAGTGAACTGGAAAGGAAGGAAAGGAACGCGATCATGTCTAATTGCAGGCAGTTGGTAAAGGCAAAGAGAAGAGTCCAGTCAGTGTAGCCAACGTTCCGTGAGAGATGCGAACCAGTTACCTCCCGAGTCAAAAGCCACAAACCGACTTGGTTTCATTACGTTTGGTAACGGACAGACACACACTGAGGCAGACAACCTCTAGTGCTGCCGACTCACTACACAATGACGTACACAAAACGTGAAGGTGAAGTTCACCCTAGAACAGGCAACGAAAACCCAGAGATGGGGGTAGAGGTATAGCTCTACTCTTTCTTTAAGCTCGGCGCTAGATGGGGTGCGTGGTCAACGCCACGCTCCGGCCGCTTTACCCCCGGGAATGAGACCCGCTACCCGCCGTATAGGAGGCTGGGTGGGCCCAGGGCCGGTCTGGACGGGTCCGGAAAATCTTGCCCCCACCGGGATTCGATCCACGGACCGTCCAGCCCGTACCGAGTCGCTTAAGTAAATAACCAAATTCACGAAGCTAATAGTTCCTGAGCTGGTCACTGTGCTCCACGAATTGTACGGAGCCTGATGACACACTAACAATTTCAAACAGCCCGCCAATTCTCCGTCTTCTAAGTCAGGTTAATTTAGCCCACATCCTTTAATCTTATTTGTTTCATATGTATTCTAATGTTATCTTCCCACCTACGCCTCAGTTTCCTACGTAGTCTCGTTCCTCAATTTTGCCCACCAGAATCCTATGTGCATTTTTCCTTTCCCCGTCCGTGCCACATGTCCAGCCCATCTCGCCACCCAGTACCTCATGACAGCCCCTCACTGTGCAGTTTGCTACAGCCCCCCCCCCAAACAAACCCCACAACAAATCGCAATACAGTTATCTAACAACAACAATACGGACAGCCCTGCAGTACGAACGCAAATGAACCCTCTACAGACCAACTGAAAATTGGGGAGTGAAGAGCAAGGGACCAGTGAGAGACACTTTTATATCCAAAGGCACAAAGAGCATCACTCTGTTAGAAGTTTTCCAGGTTTCGCCCGCTCGTCCTTCTGATTGGAGGACAGAAATAATAATGTATGAAAAAGAAGAAGAAGATGATGATGATGATGACGATGATCAGAATGGTGACGGCAGTAGCTTGGAGGGAGGGACGTGAAATGTCAGTTGTTCATTGACCAACATTATCCTCAGTTGCATTTCAAGACACAGTCCGTACCGCGCAGTAAACACACTCCGACTCCGTTATACAAACCAGTCAGTTAATGCTGTATAGGGAAAGAGTCGCTGTTTGTTCTGAGATCCACACAAAACACATAAATACACACAGAACGTAGAATCTTTTAATTTTACCTGGTATTACATAAAGTAACCGTTAGGGCTTAATTTGCAAGGAGATATATCTGTCTTGTTCAAACGGGTTATTTCGTCACCATATTGCTTGAGTTCTCAGTATCTGTAACAATGACAATAATACTTCGAATTTTGTCATCCCTCATCGTAGCACATTCAGTATTATAGCAATGGGATTGAGAGAAAATGATGAGGAAAACAGGATTCGGTCGGTTTCAGTGTTGAGTGGTTGTTATTGTTAACATCTCGTAACTAAAGCAGTGCAGTAAGCAACTGCAGTACAGGCTGTGTACAGCGATACTCAAACAATTCGCCTACCTACTTTACATTTCAAAGATACCGGGTTCAGGTCTCTTTCCTTAAACCGGTATGCTTATCCCTCTAAAGCCCAGCGGTCACTATATGTACCATTAGTTTAACATTCACAAATCCTACGTTCTGCCCACACAGTGTATTTATGTGTTTTGTGTGGATATCAGGACAAACATTGATTATTTCCCTATACAACATTAACTGACTGGATTTTATAACCGAGACGGAGTGTGTTTACTGCACGGTACGGACTGGGTCTGTAAATTAATCCGACAGAATTGCGTGCCATGGCTCAGGCGGCTATAGGACGGCTTCTCACGGCAGAGACCACGTTCGATCCCGGGCCAGTCCATGTGACATTTGTGGTGTACAAAGTGGCACTACTACAGTTTTCTGTCCCAGGACATCGGCTCTTCCTTGTCAGCATCATTCCATCGATGATCAGTACTGATCGTTATCTGTGTTGCTCTTACCAGAAGGACAAACGGGTGAAGCCTGGGACCCTCCCGAAAAGCAAAGCTGTTTCAAAATCGTACAGCGCTGGATGCAAACACCTTCACTTCGTCTCTAAAGAGCAAATAAAAGACGTTTGATGCGGAACACGTCGAGTTTGTATGAACTGGTTTTGTGTTTTGAAAACACGCCAAAAATTTTATCATAATTTTTATTCTACTTCGCCACATTTCAGACATGCAGTACAAATAACCAAATTTCATAAAATAACCTCATTTCGAGGTACGAACATCCTAATTGTCCCATACTTGGTTTCAAAACTTCTCCCTCCACGCGAGTCCACAACGGAGCCCATTAGCTTGTCACATGTCACGAAATCAGACTGTCAGCACAAAGCAACATGAAAGCGGCTAAAAGTAGTTTGATGGAATTTTGCATAAATCAGTTGCACAAAAATCTCCAGTAAATTCGGATCTTGACTGACATTGAGCAACAGTAACCAGTGTTAAGAACGGAGACCCGCAGTGGTGCTGAATGGCTACATCTGAGCGGGCAGTCCTTCAGCACGAGCTGCACCAACTGACAGAGACATTTCGTGTTCAGTGCGCTCATTCATTGCAGGACACAATGGAACACACATACAGTACCAGGAGTGTTACAGCTAGTCCACTCTTCAGAGGTCTTTCATAGAGTCGCGAGCAGTAGGCGGGCGTGGCTAATGGTGTGGCCCCGCTCACTGCTAGCCACGCTCGTCCAGAGCTAACGAATCATGAACAGACTATACCTACTTCCTAATTTATCACTCTAATAACATTCGGTGGGCAGTACAAATCATGCAGACCCTCATTATGCAGTCTTCTCCACTACCCTTTTACCTTGTTCCTCTTAAGCTAAACATCTTCCTCAGCACCCTGTTCTCGAATACTCTCAGCCAATATTCCTCCCTCAACGTGAGAGACCAAGTTTCACACACATACAAAACAACAGGCAACATTATGGTTCTGTATATTTCAATCTTTATGTTTTTGGATACAACCTGGAAGACAAAAGACTCTGGACCGAAAGGTAGCAAGCATTCCACCAGTTCCGTCTGCT